>CAACWI010000240.1_pt1 | contig 33109 bp, 26 predicted proteins | sample 2275591 | NCBI WGS metagenome assembly CAACWI01 (sample SAMEA5312452, study PRJEB27640) | indoor metagenome | biome: indoor environment; feature: uncontrolled; material: polymer tiles stone | place: Germany | collected 2014-07-07
GGCTTTATATGTCGTTAGTTTTCACGATGTTGGCCATCCAATTGACTTAAAGGAAAATAAGAAGTTAGTGGGTAAAGTTAGAATTGTCTCTAAGACTAGTGAGGGCAATTCCTATCATGTGCAATCTAAGACATTAAGAGAATTTTTGATGCAAGAATATGGCCTCAACAAACATCAAATGGTTGTAGCTATTGGTTAAAAAGTTAAGAGATACTTCCTAAAAGGGTTGAGCTGTTGAGAATCAGCTAGCCCTTTTAATTTTTTAGAAAAAGACAATTTTTACTTGACTTTGAGTCCACTACAAGGTGTATACTTATCTTAAGTTATCAGAATAATTAAAAAAGATAACTGGTAAAGGATAAGGAGAACTGATATGAAAGCAACTATTTTTCATAAAGCAGGCTTAGTTGAAGTTGAAGAAGTCTCAAAGCCTAGTATTCAAGAGGCTGACGATGTTATTATTAAAGTTGTCAGAGCATGTGTTTGTGGCTCGGACTTGTGGGCATATGCTCACGGTGACAACAAAGCAGCTCATTCCATTAATGACGGCCATGAGGCTCTAGGAATTGTTGAGGAAGTTGGAGCAGATATCACGACTGTTCAACCTGGAGATTTTGTTATCGTTCCTTTCACCCACGGATGTGGGCATTGCGATGCCTGTCGAGCTGGTTTTGATGGAACATGTGATAATCATCCTGGCTACAGTAATTGGTCTAATGGTTTCCAATCAGAATACATTCGTTTCCATTATGGCAATTGGGCCTTAGTAAAAGTTCCTGGTCAACCTTCAGACTTCTCTGAAGGAATGATAAAATCATTATTGACACTTGCAGATGTTATGCCAACTGGCTATCACGCTGCTCGTTGTGCACAAGTTTCGGCTGGTGATAAGGTAGTTGTCATAGGTGATGGTGCTGTTGGTCAATGTGCTGTTATTGCTGCTAAAATGATGGGGGCATCTCAAATTGTCTTAATGAGCCGTCATCAGGATCGTCAAGAAATGGCTTTAGCATCTGGTGCCACAGCGGTTGTTGCTGAACGGGGCGAAGAAGGTATTGCCAAAGTTAGAGAAATCCTTGGTGGTGGTGCGGATGCTGCTTTAGAATGTGTTGGGACAGAAGCAGCGATGGACCAAGCCTTAGGTGTTCTTCATAATGGTGGTCGTGTCGGTTTTGTTGGTGTTCCTCACTACAATAACCGTCCATTAGGGTCAACCTTTGCTCAAAACATTTCAGTGGCTGGTGGTTCTGCCTCAGTGACGACTTATGATAAAAAAGTTCTTTTAAAAGCGGTCTTGGATGGTGATATTAATCCAGGACGTGTTTTCACACAGACCTATGCGCTTGAAGATGTCAACCAAGCTTATCAAGATATGCAGGATCGTAAGACCATAAAATCTATGTTAGTCATTGCTGAATAAGGCTAAATTGTCCTAGGCTAAATGGGCATAATTCTTTAAAATTCTGAGAAAAGACATTTCTTTTTCAAGGAGATGTCTTTTCTCATGTCTTTCTGTAAAAAAATGACAAAAATGACTTCAAAATGAAAAATTTCAAAATCATTTGTTTTATTCTTGAAACAAATTGGAGTATAATATATGGGTTAAAGAATATCTAAAAGAAAGGCTTTTTATGACAATTCCTGTATTTTTGGAGCTTGTGGAAATGAAAGCTAAAACAGCGAGTGTTTTACCTTTTCTGATTGGTTTGTGCCTTAGCTATTATTACTATGATAGTCTTCATCCCTTCTTAGTTCTTTTATTCTTTATCGCCATGTTCTTTTTCAACATGTTTGTCGATATGTGGGATAATTATAACGATTATAAAAATGCTATTAACTTGGATTACCAAGCAAAGACTAATATTATAGGACGCGAAAGCTTATCGGTCAGTTTAATTGAAAAATTGATGGCTGGCTTTCTCTTCATTTCAGCTAGTATTGGTATCCTATTAACCGCAATAGTGGGTTGGCCCTTATTTGTGATGGGACTCTTTTGCTTTGGTGTCGGCATCCTTTATTCCTATGGTCCGAGACCCTTGTCTAGTTTACCTTTGGGTGAGTTTTTCTCTGGCTTTACGATGGGCTTTGTCATCTCACTGATTTGTGTTTATCTCAATACTTATCAAGATTTCAAGTGGGATTTACCTAACTTAGCAGCTGTTTTCTTGATTTCTCTACCCAACACCCTTTGGATAGCAAATCTCATGTTAGCAAATAATTTATGTGATAAAGAAGAAGATGAAAGTAATCACCGTTATACTTTGGTCCATTACACGGGCCTAAAAGGTGGACTTATGCTATTTGCATTAGGAAATATCATAGCAATTTTAGCAATTGTAGGACAATACTTACTTGGTTTAGCTCCAGTGACTGTATTATTGTGCTTATTTTTGATACCATTTATATATAAGCAAAGTCGCTTACTATGGCAAAAGCAAGTCAAAAGAGAAACCTTTATCTGCGCTGTCCGCATTTTAGCTTTAGGATCATTTACACAGGTTGTAACCTATTTTATTGGTATATTTTTAAAATAATAAATTGACGTTAATATTACAAGGAGAATATTATGCAAGAAATTTTAGTATTAGGAGCTGGTTACGCTGGCTTGAAAACGGTTCGTAGTTTACAAAAACAAGCTGGTGATTTCCATATTACGCTTGTTGATCGGAACGATTATCATTATGAAGCAACTGAATTACATGAAGTAGCATCTGGTTCACAGCCAAAAGAAAAAATTACTTTCTCAATCAAAGAAGTAATTGATGAAAAAAAAGTAACTTTCATTCAAGACAGTGTTGTTAAAGTTAATCCTGAAGAAAAGACTGCTGAATTAGCAAAATCTGGGACACTCCATTTTGACTACGTTGTAGTTGCTTTAGGTTTCTGCTCTGAAACCTTTGGTATTGTAGGTGCGGAAGAAAATGCCTTGCAAATGGTTGATATCAACACTGCAGAAAATATCCACCGTCATATCATTAAAATGATGGAAAAATACCGTGAAACTAAGGATAAAAATTATTTACGTATCTTAGTATGTGGTGCAGGTTTTACTGGAATTGAGTTAGCTGGTGCTCTTACTGACGAAAAGAAACGTTATGCTGAAATTGCTGGTGTTACTGCAGATCAAATTGAAATCATATGTATCGAAGCTGCAACACGTATCCTTCCAATGTTTGATGATGAGTTAGCTAATCATGGACTTGAATTGATTAAAAAACTTGGTATTAATTTAATGCTTGGTTCTATGATTAAAGAAATCAAACCAGGTGAAGTCGTATATGCAACTAGTCCTGATGAAAATGCTGAACGTCAATCAATCGTTGCAGAAACAATCATCTGGACAACAGGTGTAAGTGGAAGTAAGGTTATGGGAGAGTCTGGATTTGCAGAACGCCGTGATCGTGTTATAATCAACGCTGATTTACGTGACCCTAAATATGACAATGTCTATATCATCGGTGATGTATCAGCGCTAATCGATCCTTCAAATGATCGTCCTTACCCAACAACTGCTCAAATTGCAACACAAATGGGTGCGCATGCTGCAAAAAATATTGCGCATCAATTGAACAATGAAGCTACTGAGAACTTTACTTATGAATCAAAAGGAACAGTTGCCTCTGTTGGTAATACTCATGGCTTAGGTATTGTTGGTAAATCAACTAAAGTTAAAGGTTATCCAGCATCGTTCATTAAAAAAGCAATTATGAATAAATCATTAGTTGATATGGGTGGTTTGAAAGAACTCTTAGCCAAAGGTCGTTTCGATTTATATCATTAAGATAAAGGCTACTATTTAATTATCGGTTTTTCTTAGCTGTGATGGGTTAGGAAGACACTATACAAATCGGAGGATTTATTAATGACTATTGAAACACTTGCACGTTTTCAATTTGCCATGACAACGATTTTTCACTTCTTTTTTGTGCCTTTTACAATCGGGACATGTTTTGTTGTTGCAATCATGGAAACCTGTTATGTTGTCACTAAAAATGAAGAATATAAAAAGATGACAAAATTCTGGGGCAATATCATGCTCCTCAGTTTTGCTGTTGGTGTTGTTACAGGTATAATCCAGGAATTTCAATTTGGAATGAACTGGTCTGACTATTCTCGTTTCGTAGGGGACATCTTTGGGGCGCCTTTAGCTATTGAAGCCTTACTTGCATTCTTTATGGAATCAACTTTCTTAGGTTTATGGATATTTACTTGGGACAATAAAAAAATTAGTAAAAAGATGCATGCTAGCTTTATCTGGTTAGTTGTTTTCGGTTCATTGATGTCAGCAATGTGGATTCTTATTGCCAATGCCTTTATGCAACATCCAGTGGGCTATGAAGTAATCAATGGACGTGCTCAGATGACGGATTTCTTCGCGCTTATTAAAAACCACCAATTTCTCTATGAATTTTCTCATGTTATTACTGGTGCCATTACAATGGGTGGAACAGTTATTGCAGGTATGGCTGCCTTTAGATTATTGAAAAAAGATAGTTTATCTGAATCTACTCAAAAAATTTATCAAAAGTCATTACGATTGGGGCTACTTGTTACCTTAATTGGATCTATTTCAGTTATGGGAGCAGGAGACTTGCAAATGAAAGCTTTGCTTAATGACCAACCAATGAAATTTGCTGCTATGGAAGGTGACTATGAAGATTCTGGTGACCCTGCAGCATGGACAGTGGTTGCTTGGGCAAATGAAGCAAAGAAAGAACAAGTCTTTGGTATTAAAGTTCCTTACATGTTGAGTATCCTATCCTATGGTAAACCTTCTGGAGCTGTTAAGGGGATGGAAACGGCAAACAAAGAATTAGTTGCTAAATATGGCGAAGACAATTATTACCCAATGGTCAATCTATTATTCTACGGCTTCCGTACGATGGCTGCATTTGGGACATTGATGCTTGGTGTATCAACAATTGGACTATTCTTAACACGTAAGAAAAATCCAATTCTATTTAGACAAAAATGGATGCTTTGGATTGTTGCCCTAACAACAGTTGCACCTTTCCTATCAAATACATTTGGGTGGATTATTACAGAACAAGGACGTTACCCATGGACAGTCTATGGATTGTTCAAAATCAAAGATAGTGTCTCACCAAACGTTTCAGTAACCTCGCTTTTTGTTTCTAATACTGTTTACTTTTTACTATTTAGTGGACTGGGTGCTATGATGGTCTATCTGACTATTCGTGAGTTGAAAAAAGGTCCGGAATTTGAAGAAGAGCAATTGTTACTTATGAAAAATGCAGTTGTTGATCCATTTGAGAAAGGAGCCTACTAATGAGCGGTTTACAAATTTTTTGGTTCATCCTTATCGGAGTGCTTTTCTCAGGTTTCTTCTTCCTGGAAGGTTTTGACTTTGGTGTTGGTATGGCGGTTCAAACACTCGCCCATAATGAAGAAGAGAAAGATCAAATTGTTTCTACCATTGGTCCAGTTTGGGATGGTAATGAAGTTTGGTTGCTTACTGGTGGCGGTGCAATGTTTGCATCATTCCCATACTGGTATGCATCTCTATTTAGTGGTTATTACTTAATTTTATTAACAATCTTATTTGGATTAATTATTCGTGGTGTCTCCTTTGAATTTAGACATAATGTTCCTAAATCTCAAAAACAAATTTGGAATTGGACTTTATCAATTGGCTCTGCCATTGTTCCCTTTTTCTTTGGGGTTATGTTCATTAGTTTAATTCAAGGGATGCCTTTAGATGCTAAAGCAAATATGACTGCTCATTTTGGAGATTATTTCAATATCTTCTCTATCGTTGGTGGTGTTGCCATGGTCTTGTTATCTTATCTTCACGGTCTAAATTATATTGCTTTAAAAACAGAAGGACCTGTTAGAGAACGTGCAAACAACTTCGCACAATTTCTTTACTTTGTTCTCTATCTTGGATTAGTAGCATTTGCTATTCTTTTATTCTTCCAAACAGACTTCTTCAGTAATCATCCAATAGTAACAACTCTCTTAGTTTTATTAATTGTTGGGCTAACAGTTTTTGCTCATATCTCAAGCTTTAAAAAAGCTGAGATGCAAGCTTTTATTGCTAGTGGATTGACATTAGTGGCAGTTGTTGTCTTGATTTTCCAAGGATTATTCCCACGTGTAATGATTAGCTCTATCGGCTCAAAATATGATTTGCTAATTCAACATGCATCGTCATCACCATATACTTTAAAAGTGATGTCCTTTGTAGCTATCGGTTTAATACCTTTTGTACTTGCTTACACAGCTTGGGCATATTATATCTTTAGAAAACGGATTACTCTACCAGTTATTGTAACGGGGGAAAAATAATGCTAGATAAAGCAGTTATGCGCTTGTTCGGTATTCATAAAATATTAGGATTGCTTGCAGGATTAGATTTCCTTCAAGCAATCTTTATTATAGGACAAGCTTATTTCTTAAGTAGTGCCATTACAGGACTTTGGCAAGGCCAGAGCCTAAATGCTCAGTTGCTATCTATAATGTTTTTTGTTGGAGCTTATTTTTGCCGACATCTGATTAACTATATTAAGGATGAAAGTTTAGATAAATTCTCTGCTAGGCACGCAAAAGAAATTCGAACGCAACTTTTGAAAAAAGTTTTTGAATTAGGACCAAGTGTAGTGCAGGAACAAGGCTCAGGGAATATGATTACTATGGCTTTAGATGGTGTCTCACTCGTAGAAAATTACTTACATCTTGTTCTCAATAAGATGATGAATATGACAGTAATACCAGTAATCATACTTGCTTTCATTTACTATTTGGATATTGATTCAGGGATCATTTTAACTTTGGTTTTTCCTTTAATTATTCTATTTATGATAATACTAGGTTTGGCTGCTAAAGCAAAGGCTGACCGACAATATGCTTCTTATCAAGTCTTATCGAACCATTTCTTAGATTCACTACGAGGTATTGACACTTTAAAATTTTTTGGTTTAAGTAAACGTTATGCTAAAAGTATTTATAGTACCAGTGAAAACTTTCGCAAGTCGACCATGTCGGCATTACGAATTGGAATTTTGTCGACCTTTGCCTTAGATTTTTTTACTACCTTATCAATAGCTATTGTAGCTGTCTTTCTTGGGTTAAGATTAATTAATGAAGAAATCTTACTTTTCCCTGCCTTAACAGTCTTGATTCTTTCTCCAGACTATTTCACACCAGTTCGTGATTTTTCAAGTGATTATCATGCAACTCTTGACGGAAAAAATGCATTCCAAGCTATTCAGTCCATTTTAAGTAAAAATAGTTTTAAAAAAGACCAAGTTACTCTAAAAAGTTGGTCTCAAAATAGTCGGTTAGATTTAGAAAACATTGAACTAGCATATGATGGTAATCATTTTATGTCAATTCCAGGCATTAGTATTTCTGGTTTTCAAAAGATTGGTATCATCGGCATGAGTGGTTCTGGGAAATCAAGTCTGATAAATCTCCTTAGTGGATTTTTAGCGCCAAGCAAAGGACAATTTGTACTTGATGGTCAGAAACTAGAAAATATGGATCAAGATGATTGGAAGAAGCAGATGCTTTATATTCCACAAAATCCTTATGTTTTTGAAATGACATTAAGAGACAATTTGACCTTCTATACACCAAATGCAAACCAAGAGGAGATTGATCAAGCAATTGCGGTCGTTGGTCTCCAAGAATTAGTTGCGGAATTACCGCAAGGGTTAGATACAAAAATTGGTAATGGAGCGAGACCTTTGAGTGGAGGTCAGGCACAACGGATAGCTTTAGCTCGTGCTTTTCTGGATAAGGAACGCCGTATTATGCTTTTGGACGAACCCAGTGCTCACCTAGATATTGAAACAGAGCTGGAATTAAAAGAGAAAATGGTTCCACTTATGGCTAATCGTCTTGTCTTTTTTGCCACTCATCGTCTTCACTGGTTAAAAGAGATGGATCAGATTTTGGTTATGGATCAAGGAAAGGTTGTGGAAATGGGTTCTTATCAAGAGTTGTTGGCTAAAAAAGAACATCTTTATAATCTGCAACATGCGATGGGAGGTTTTGATGATTAAAATACCAATAATTCAAGCCCTAGCAAAAGATCAATGGGTCAAACCTTTTTTCAAACGCTATAAGAAATCATTAATATTGGCCTTGTTTTTAGGATTTTTAACTTTCTTTGCTGCCAGCTCACTCATGTTTAACTCAGGTTTTCTCATCAGTAAGTCGGCATCACTACCAAGCAATATCCTCTTAGTTTACATACCAATTGTTTTAACTCGCGCCTTTGGAATTGGTCGCCCTGTTTTTCGATATGTCGAACGACTAACAAGTCACAATTGGGTATTAAAAATGACTTCTAAGCTGCGCCTAAAACTTTATGAAACATTAGAGGAAGACGCAATTTTTCTCAGGAAGAATTATCGACTAGGCGATATCATGGGTCTGTTAGCTGAAGACATCAATCATATTCAAAATCTATATTTGAGAACTGTCTTCCCTACCATTATTGCCTGGGTCTTATATGTCTTTATTATTGTTGGACTGGGTTACTTTAATATCTGGTTTGCCCTATTTGTACTTCTGTATTTGGGAGTTCTTGTTTTTCTTTTTCCACTTTGGTCAGTTATTATTAATGGTGCCAGACAAGAGCAGGAAAAACAGTTAAAAAGTAAATTATATACAGATTTAACAGATAATGTGTTAGGAATTTCAGATTGGATTTTTAGTCAACGTGGTCAAGAATATGTTGCCTTACATGCAGAATCTGAAGCGAAGTTGGCAAGTGTTCAAGCCAAAATGAAGCATTTTAATAATAAACGTAATTTCATTTTTCAATTAGCCTTTGCCATCCTAGCAGTTGTCACCCTAGCTTGGGCTTCAAATCAGTTCCCAGGTGACCATGGAGGTGCGACTAACTGGATTGCTGCCTTTGTTTTATCAGTCTTTCCACTGATTGATGCCTTTTCAGGCTTAGCTGCTGCAAGTCAAGAATCATCAAGTTACGCAGAATCTTTAAATCGTTTAAACGATTTGCCACAGATCAAAGAACAACAGGTCACTAGACAGCTTCCTGCTGCACCATTTAATTTGAGTATCAGAAATTTAGATTTCCATTATGCTGATTCGGATAAGTTAGTCCTATCTGACTTGAATTTGGAAATAACAGCTGGCCAAAAACTAGCTATTCTTGGTAAAAGTGGTTCAGGTAAAAGTACCTTAGCCAGTTTAATACGTGGAGATTTACTAGTATCAGCGGGATCTATTTCTCTTTCTGGAATACCTGTTGGTGAGTTAGGAGAACACATTTCAGATTATATCGGTGTGATTCAACAAGCACCCTACCTCTTTAATACAAGTCTCTTGAACAATATTCGCCTTGGCAATAATCAAGCGAGTGAATCCGATGTCTGGGATGTCCTAGCACAAGTTGGTTTAAAAGGAATGGTTTCAGCACTACCCCACGGTATCCATACCATGGTTGATGAAGCAGGTTTGCGTTTTTCAGGTGGTGAAAGACATCGGATTGCCCTTGCTCGGATACTCTTGCAAGACACACCGATTGTACTTTTAGATGAACCAACTGTTGGTTTGGATCCAATTACTGAAAAAGCATTATTAGAGACAGTTTTGGAAGCCTTACAAGGTAAAACTCTTATTTGGATTACACACCATCTGAAGGGAATTGAAAAAGTTGATAAGGTCATCTTTATTGAGGATGGTCAAATTGAAATTTCAGGTGAACCTTCTGTTTTACAAGAAACGAATGACCGTTACCGTCAATTAAAAGCTATCGATGATGGTAAATAAAAGAGCAAGGGAAGAAATCCTTTGCTCTTTTTATATATCTCGTTTTAACAATTCCTTGGTTACTTTTAAGAGTTGTTTTTGGGCTTTTATTTTTGGTAGTTGTTCAATATCGGCCAGTGCTTTTTCGGTGTACTTATTAGCCAATGCTTTAGCTTCCTCAACACCACCATAAGTTAAAACTAATTCTTTGACTTGTAACCGATCTGCGGAGGTCATGTCTCGCTGCTTATCGAGTAGGGGTTTAAAGGCAGCAGGATTTTTTTTCATTGCTAGTAAAAGAGGCAGACTATAGACACCATTGCATAAGTCTTCTAATACAGGTTTGTTGAAAGTTTTAGGGTCTGCTGTGTAATCTAAGATGTCATCTAAAATCTGGAATGTCATTCCGATGTGATGGCCAATTCTACCAGCAAGGCTTACTACATCTTGACTTGCTCCGGCAAAATAAGCCCCTTCTTGACTAGCTAATTGGAAAAGCTCTGCCGTTTTCCCCGAAATAGCAGTTAGGTAACTTTCCACATCTTGTTCTTGATTGAAGTAGAGCTTCATTTGTTCCAATTCGCCAATTAGAATCTGTTTCATGGCTTTGGCATTGATGGTCATGTAAGGAGAATCTTGCATGCTTTCGAGGATTAATTCGAAGAAAATGGTGAAAAGAAAATCACCTGTATATACGGCCACATCTTTTCCGAATTGGGTTTGAATTGTTTTTTGACCTCGTCTAAGCGGAGAATCATCAATGACGTCATCATGAATTAAGGTGGCCATGTGGAGAATCTCTAGAGAGGCAGCAATTTGACGGAGTTGGTCACGATTTTTTTGTTCTTGGTCTCCGAATTGAGAAAAGAAAAAGAAAAAGGCTGGTCTCAGGTATTTTCCCCCGGCCGTACTTAAATCTACAATTGCAGCTTTTATATCCGAATTTCGAACATTGGCACGTTGACCGATTAATTCTACAACGGCATCTATTTCTTTTTGGATTTCTGGAAACTTGTTCCAATAACGTGACATCTATGGTTCTCCTTGCATACTTTTACCTCTCTATTCTACCTTAAATAGAAGGTGATTGCTAGAATAATATTCGGAGAAAAGTATTATTAGCAGGCATAAGCTATTGATAGACTTGGCTTTTGAGGAATTGACAGAGTCAGTTGACATAAAATTGGAATAACAGATAGTTGAGTTTTTTATTAATATTGTGTATATTTTAAGATATATCAAAGATTAAGTGAGGGGTCTTATGGTTTCAATAATTGAAAGAGCTCCTGCAAAAATTAATTTAGGCTTGGATGTGCTTGGTAAGCGGGATGACGGCTATCATGATTTATCAATGGTCATGGTAAGTGTTGATTTATGTGACTATATTACATTGTCAGACAGAGAAGACAATAAGATTGCGATAACTTCTAATTCTCCTAAAATGCCAGTAAATGATAAAAATGATGTCTTTAAAGCAGCTCAACTGATAAAAGCTGATTATGGTATAAAAAAAGGAGTAAGCATCAATTTGGACAAGAAAATTCCAATTTGTGCAGGTATGGGTGGTGGGTCAAGCGATGCAGCGGCGACAATTAGAGGACTCAATAAGCTTTGGCAATTAAATCTAACTAAAGAGGAAATGATTGCAATTGGCAAACGTATTGGCAGTGATGTTCCCTATTGTATTTCAGGTGGCTGTGCTCAGGTTGGCGGCATGGGAGAGCAGGTAGATTGTATAGATGGGAAATTGTCATCTTGGGTTGTTCTGGTTAAGCCTGAATTTGGGATTTCAACGCGAACGATTTTTTCTGAGGTTGATTGTCAAGAAATTTCTCGTGTTGATATTTCTGCCATAATAAATGCTTTAGAAACTAATAACTATCAGGCTTTGATTACTAGCATGGGAAATTCTTTGGAAAATATTAGTATTACAAGAAAGCCATTTATTCAGAAAATAAAAGATAAAATGATTTTTTCGGGAGCAGATGTTGCCTTGATGACTGGGAGTGGACCAACAGTGTTTGCTCTATGTCGGACAGAAAAACAGGCCAATCGGGTCGTCAATAGTCTAAAAGGATTTTGTAAGGAAGTTTATAAAGTAAGAACATTATAGAGGCAATTCATCTTGCTTCTTTGATTTCTTTTTGTTATAATTAACTGGTTAAGAAAACGAGGTGTGTTATGGGGACTTTAGAAAAGAAAATTGATAGTTTGGTTAATCGAATTTTGATGAAGGCTGAAAATCAGCACGAACTATTATTTGGCTCATGCCAAAGTGATGTTAAATTGACAAATACTCAGGAACATATTTTGATGCTCCTGTCACAGGATAAACTGACAAATACTGAATTAGCAAAAAAATTAAATATCAGTCAGGCTGCTGTTACAAAAGCAATTAAAAGTTTAATTAAGCAAGGCATGCTGGCTTCATCTAAGGATGCAGTAGATGCGCGTGTTACCTATTTTGAATTAACTGAACTGGCTATGCCAATTGCCCAAGAACATACACATCATCATGATCAAACACTAGATGTCTATAAGAGACTGCTTGAAAACTTCTCAGAGGAAGAGGAAGCAGTCGTTGAAAAATTCTTGACTGTATTTGCCAAGGAATTAGAAAGGTAAATTTTGAGATATTTAACAGTTGAAAATCTCTCCTTCTATTATGAAAGTGATCCCGTCCTAGAGGGGGTCACTTATCATTTAGACAGCGGAGAGTTTGTTACTTTAACCGGAGAAAATGGTGCCGCGAAATCAACCTTAATTAAAGCGACTCTAGGTATATTGACATCAAAGGTTGGTACAGTAACTTTTTCGAAAACGAATAAAGAAGGAAAAAAACTTCGAATCGCCTACCTACCGCAGCAAGTTGCCAGTTTTAATGCTGGGTTTCCATCAACTGTCTATGAGTTTGTGAAATCAGGACGGTACCCTCGTAATGGTTGGTTCAGACGTCTTACAAAGCATGATGAAGAACATATCAAAGCTAGCTTGGAATCAGTTGGCATGTGGGAAAGTCGTAACAAACGGATTGGTAGTTTATCTGGTGGACAAAAGCAAAGGGTTGTGATTGCACGAATGTTTGCTTCTGACCCTGATATTTTTGTCCTCGATGAACCGACTACTGGTATGGATAGTGGAACGACTGAAACATTTTATCAGTTAATGAATCATAGTGCACATAAACATGGTAAAGCTGTTTTAATGATTACCCATGACCCTGAAGAGGTCAAAGATTATGCTGATCGTAATATTCATTTGGTTCGTAATGAACACCTCCCATGGCGTTGTTTTAATGTCCATGACCAAGAAAGCAAGGAGGTTTAAGTATGTTAGAGATATTATCTTATGATTTTATGCAGAGAGCTGTAATGGCTGTTATCGCTATTAGTATTTTTGCTCCTATACTTGGTATCTTTTTAATTCTGCGTCGCCAAAGTCTAATGAGTGATACACTGAGTCACGTTTCCTTAGCAGGGGTGGCACTTGGCGTGGTCCTGGGTGTTAATCCAACTTGGACAACGATTATTGTCGTAGCGATTGCAGCGGTGGTTCTTGAATATCTTCGTGTAGTTTACAAGCACTACATGGAAATTTCAACAGCCATTCTCATGTCAATGGGATTAGCAATCTCGCTCATTATTATGAGCAAATCTTCAAGCAACTCCAATGTTAGCCTAGAGCAGTATCTCTTTGGATCAATCATTACAATTAGCATGGAGCAGGTTATTGCCCTCTTCGTTATAGCTATTCTAATCCTTGTCTTGACTATGCTCTTTATTAGACCCATGTATATTTTGACCTTTGATGAGGATACCGCTTATGTCGATGGCTTACCTGTTAGATTGATGTCAGTTCTGTTTAATGTTGTAACCGGTATAGCTATCGCGTTAACAATCCCCGCGGCAGGAGCCTTACTAGTTTCGACTATCATGGTCTTGCCAGCAAGTATTGCTATGCGAATAGGTAAAAATTTCACTTCCGTGATTTTCTTAGGTATTGGCATTGGGTTTGTCGGTATGACTGCCGGAATCTTCCTGTCCTATTTCTGGGAAACACCAGCAAGTGCTACTATCACAATGATTTTTATCACAATTTTCTTGATTGTGAGTATTATCGGGATACTCAAAAAATTAGTTAAATAAAAATGTCCTACCTTGAGGTAGGACATTTTTTCTTGTGATTAATAAGTTAATACAGCGTACTTTTTCTTGCCACGACGGATAACAGTTAATTGTCCATCGATTTTATCTTCATCTTGTAATTGATAGTCTAAATCTTGAAGGCGTTCGCCATTGACATAGATTGCACCATTACTTACATCTTCGCGTGCTTGACGTTTTGATGGGGAGATACCAGCTGTAACTAACATCTCAACAATATTCATATTAGCTTCGGAAGATACATGATAGTTTGGCACATTGCTAAGACCTTGTTTTAATTCACTTGCTGATAATTCTTTGATATTTCCGGCAAAAAGTTGTTCAGTGATTTTGACAGCTTGATCGTAAGCAGCCTTACCATGGACTAGAGTAACAACTTCACAAGCTAATGTTTTTTGAGCTAGACGTTCATGTCGCGCAGCATCAAAAGTTTTTTCGATGGCATTAATTTCGTCTAAGCTTAAGAAAGTAAATATTTTCAAGAAGCGAACAGCATCATCGTCCATTACGTTTAACCAGAATTGATACATTTCATAAGGAGATGTTTTATCTGCGTCTAGCCATATTGCATTACCTTCAGACTTACCGAACTTTTTACCAGTTGCATCTGTGATTAACGGAACGGTCATAACATGACCGGTCTTGTCTGATTTTCTGCGAAGCAGCTCTGTTCCGGCAGTCATGTTTCCCCATTGGTCAGAACCACCAATTTGGAGAGTGACATTGTGTTTTGCGTTCAATTCGTAGAAGTCATATCCTTGCATGATTTGGTAGGCAAATTCAGTGTATGAAATTCCTGTTTCAATTCTTTTTTTAACAGAATCTTTACTCATCATGTAGTTAACGGTAAAGTACTTACCAACATCTCGGAGGAAGTCGATGAAGCTAATTTGAGAGAACCAATCATAGTTGTTTACAAGTTCAGCTTTGTTGTCACCATTTTCAAAATCAAGGAAATTAGATAGTTGTCCCTTAATTTTGTCACTCCATTCCAAAACAGTTTCTTTGGTTTGAAGGCTACGTTCAGCATCTTTAAATGAAGGATCACCAATTAAACCTGTTGCTCCTCCGACAAGAGCATATGGTTTGTGCCCTGCAAGCTGTAAGCGACGTGAAGTCAAAATCGCCACTAAGTGACCTAGGTGTAAGCTATCAGCTGTTGGATCATAACCTGTATAATAGGATACTTGCCCTTCTGTTAGTGCTTTGACAAGGGCTTCTTCGTCGGTCGTTTGAAAGACCAAGCCACGAGCTTTGAGTTCTTCAAAAATATTCATAGGCTTTCTCCATTTTCTTTTTAGTTACGGAAATCATTATATCAAAAAAAGCAACTGCTATGCAAGCTTTATCAAAGTTTGGTATAATAGAAGTTGAGGTATTTTATAGTGAACCAATTAAAGAAGAAAAAAACAGGTAGAAAGCAAAATCTGGATGCTAAAGATATTAGCTTTGTTGCCTTAAGAACTGCAAAATTACTAACCAATTTTATATATATTACAATCTTCCTATTTGGTATGCTTGGTGCTGGGATGGCTTTTGGCTATTTAGCTAGTCAGATTGACTCGGTTAAAGTTCCTAGTAAGGATAGTTTAGTCAAAGAAGTTAAGACTATCACGATGATTTCACAACTTAAGTATTCAGATGATAGTATGATTTCTCCGATTGATACTGATTTATTGAGAACGCCTGTAGCTAATGATGCTATTTCACCAAATATGAAGAATGCCATTATTTCAACTGAAGATGAAAACTTTAAAGAACATAAAGGTGTTGTTCCCAAGGCAGTCTTTAGGGCAACTCTAGGATCTATCCTAGGTTTAGGAGAATCTAGTGGGGGGTCAACCTTAACTCAGCAGTTAATTAAACAGCAAGTGCTTGGGGATGATCCAACCTTTAAACGTAAATCCAAAGAAATTATTTATGCTTTAGCTTTAGAAAGATATATTAATAAGGATGATATTTTATCTACTTATTTGAATGTCTCTCCTTTTGGTCGTAATAATAAAGGACAAAATATTGCTGGTATCGAAGAAGCTGCTCAAGGGATATTCGGTGTTTCAGCAAAAGATTTAACAGTACCGCAAGCAGCTTTTTTAGCTGGTTTGCCACAAAGTCCAATTGTTTATTCACCTTATTTAGCAACTGGTCAGTTAAAATCTGAAAAAGAAATGTCTTTCGGTATTACACGACAACATAATGTTCTCTATAATATGTATCGGACAGGATTCCTTTCTAAGAAAGATTATGAATCTTATAAAAACTATCAGATTAGTAAAGATTTTAAAAAACCAGAATCTATCAAAATTAATAAGCATGACTATCTTTATTATGCTGTTTTAGAAGATGCTAAAAAAGCCATGTTCACTTATCTTATTAAACGAGATAAAATTTCGCCACGAGATTTGAAAAATGATGAGATAAAAGCCTCTTATGAAGAGATGGCTATGAAAGAGCTACAACAAGGTGGTTACACTGTAAAATCAACAATCAACAAGAATGTATACAATGCTATGCAAGATGCTGTTAACCGATTTGGCGGCTTGCTTGATGATGGCTCTGGTATGGTTCAGGTCGGGAATGTCTTAACCAATAATTCTAATGGAGCAATTATTGGTTTTATTGGCGGACGTGATTATAACATGAACCAAAATAATCATGCCTTCAATACCATGCGTTCTCCAGGATCAAGTATTAAGCCAATTATTGCATATGGCCCTGCTATTGACCAAGGTTTGATGGGGAGTGAAAGTATGCTTTCTAATTACCCGACAACCTATTCTAGTGGACAAAAAATTATGCACGTTGACAGTGAAGGTACGGCAATGATGAATCTTCAGGAAGCTTTAAACACTTCTTGGAATATTCCGGCATATTGGACTGAGAAATTGCTTCGTGATCAAGGTGTTGATGTTGAAGCCTATATGTCTAAGATGGGATATCGAATCAATGATTATTCAATTGAAAGTCTTCCACTTGGCGGAGGTATCGATGTATCTGTTGGAACACAGACAAATGCTTATCAGATGATTGCTAATAATGGTGAGTTTCATGAGCAATATATGGTTGAAAAGATTACTGCTAGTGACGGAACTGTCGTTTACCAACATGAGAAAAAAGGACAACGTGTTTTTTCAGCGCCAACAGCGACAATATTACAGCAATTATTACGTGGTCCAATTGATTCTGGTGCAACTACAACTTTCAAATCACGTTTGAATGGACTTAATCCATCTTTGGGTTCAGTTGACTGGATAGGTAAAACGGGTACTACTGAGAATTATTCTGATGTTTGGCTAATGCTTGCTACTCCCAAAGTAACCTTAGGTGGTTGGGCTGGACATGATAATAATAATTCCTTAACACCGATGGCAGGCTATAATAATAATTCAAATTATATGGCAAATTTAGTAAATGCCATTAACCAAGCAGATCCAAGTTTATTTAAATCAGGAAGATTTGGATTAGACAAAGGTGTAATAAAATCTAATGTCTTGAAAACAACAGGGCTACAACCAGGAACTGTAACAGTCAATGGTCGCCGCATCACACTTGGAGGCCAAACAGTGACTAGTTTATGGGCGAAAAATGGAGCTGGTCCGATGACTTATAAATATGGTATTGGTGGTACGGATGCAGACTATCAAAAAGCTTGGGCAAGTTTCAATATTAGAAAAAAATAGCTTGAATTTTAGTGACAAATAGTGTACAATACTAATAACTATTTGTCGTCCAATCTAGTTGAAATATTGTCCAACTAGGAAGTACAGCAGTTAAATCAAACTGATTCAGTCAGATTTAGCTGCTCTTTTTGTGCCTATTTTTGCTAAATATAGTCATTTGTCATCTATATTTAAAGATTCTAAAAATTCACAATTGGGATAAATTATAAAATTAGACCTATTTGCTATCATGCAAATGTTAAAAAGAAAAAGGAGCTAAAAACTTGGCAGGACATGAAGTTCGATACGGAAAACACCGTACACGTCGTAGCTTTTCAAGAATCAAAGAAGTTCTTGATTTACCAAACTTAATTGAAATTCAAACTGACTCATTCCAAGAGTTTCTTGATGCAGGATTAAAAGAAGTTTTTGAAGATGTATTACCAATTTCAAACTTTACTGACACAATGGAACTTGAATTTGTAGGTTATGAATTTAAAGAACCAAAGTATACTTTAGAAGAAGCTCGTATCCATGATGCAAGTTATTCTGCACCAATCTTTGTTACTTTCCGTTTAGTTAACAAAGAAACTGGTGAAATTAAAACTCAGGAAGTTTTCTTTGGCGATTTCCCAATCATGACTGAAATGGGAACATTCATCATCAATGGTGGTGAACGTATTATCGTATCTCAATTAGTTCGTTCGCCTGGTGTTTACTTTAATGATAAAGTGGACAAAAATGGCAAAATTGGTTATGGTTCAACTGTAATCCCTAACCGTGGTGCATGGTTAGAATTGGAAACTGATGCTAAGGATATTGCTTATACGCGTATCGACCGTACTCGTAAAATTCCATTTACAACACTTGTTCGTGCTTTAGGATTCTCAGGTGACGATGAAATTGTTGATATCTTTGGTGAAAGTGATTTAGTTCGTAATACAATTGAAAAGGATATTCACAAAAACCCAAGTGATTCACGTACTGACGAAGCCCTTAAAGAAATTTATGAGCGCTTAAGACCGGGTGAACCTAAAACTGCTGATAGTTCACGTAGTTTATTGATTGCTCGTTTCTTCGATGCTCGTCGTTATGATTTAGCAGCTGTTGGACGTTACAAAGTCAATAAAAAATTGAACATCAAAACACGTTTGTTGAATCAGACAATTGCTGAAAACTTGATTGATGCTGAAACAGGCGAAATTCTTGTTGAGTCTGGTACAGTAATGACTCGTGAAGTGATTGAATCAATTGAAGAACATATTGATGGAGATTTGAACAAATTTGCATATACACCAAATGATTATGCAGTTGTCACTGAACCCGTAATTCTTCAAAAATTCAAAGTGGTTTCACCAATTGATCCGGATCGTGTTGTTACCTTGATTGGCAATGCCGCTCCTGATGATAAAGTTCGTGCATTGACACCTGCTGATATTCTTGCAGAAATGTCTTATTTCTTAAACCTTTCTGAAGGTATTGGTAAAGTAGATGACATCGACCACCTTGGTAACCGTCGTATTCGTGCCGTTGGTGAATTACTTGCTAACCAATTCCGTATTGGTCTTGCACGTATGGAACGTAACGTTCGCGAACGTATGTCTGTTCAAGATAACGATGTTTTAACACCACAACAAATTATTAATATTCGTCCTGTAACTGCTGCGGTTAAAGAATTCTTTGGTTCTTCTCAGTTGTCACAGTTTATGGACCAACATAATCCATTGTCTGAGCTTTCTCATAAACGTCGTTTATCAGCCTTAGGCCCTGGTGGATTGACTCGTGACCGTGCAGGGTATGAAGTACGTGACGTACATTACACTCACTATGGTCGTATGTGTCCAATTGAAACTCCTGAAGGACCAAATATCGGTTTGATTAATAACTTGTCATCATTTGGTCACTTGAACAAGTATGGCTTTATTCAAACGCCTTATCGTAAGGTTGATCGTTCTACTGGTATCGTTACTAGCGAAATCGTCTGGTTAACAGCTGATGAGGAGGATGAGTTCACAGTTGCACAGGCAAATTCAAAACTAAATGAAGATGGCACATTTGCGGAAGAAATTGTAATGGGTCGTCACCAAGGTAATAACCAAGAGTTCTCTGCAAGTATTGTTGACTTTGTTGACGTTTCTCCTAAACAGGTAGTTGCTGTTGCGACAGCATGTATTCCTTTCTTGGAAAACGATGACTCAAACCGTGCCCTTATGGGTGCCAACATGCAACGTCAGGCTGTTCCATTGATTAATCCAAAATCACCATTTGTTGGTACTGGTATGGAATATCAAGCAGCTCATGACTCAGGAGCTGCCGTTATTGCTCAATACAGTGGTAAAGTTGTTTTCTCAGATGCTGAGAAAGTAGAAGTTCGTCGTGAAGATGGCTCTCTAGATGTTTACCATATTACAAAATTCCGTCGTTCAAACTCTGGTACAGCCTATAACCAACGCACACTTGTTAAAGTTGGCGATATCATTGAAAAAGGTGACTTCATTGCTGATGGACCTTCAATGGAAAATGGAGAAATGGCACTTGGACAAAACCCAGTCGTAGCCTATATGACTTGGGAAGGTTATAACTTCGAGGATGCTGTCATCATGAGTGAACGTCTTGTTAAAGAAGATGTTTATACATCAGTTCACTTAGAAGAATTTGAATCAGAAACTAGAGATACAAAGCTCGGCCCTGAAGAAATTACACGTGAAGTACCAAACGTTGGTGAAGAAGCTCTTAGAGATCTTGACGAAATGGGGATTATCCGTATTGGTGCTGAAGTTAAAGAAGGCGATATTCTTGTAGGTAAAGTTACACCTAAAGGTGAAAAAGACTTGTCTGCTGAAGAACGTCTATTGCATGCAATCTTTGGTGATAAATCTCGTGAAGTTCGTGATACATCACTTCGTGTTCCTCACGGTGGAGATGGTATCGTTCGTGATGTTAAAATCTTTACACGTGCTAACGGAGATGAATTACAATCAGGCGTAAACATGTTAGTTCGTGTTTACATTGCCCAAAAACGTAAAATCAAAGTTGGAGATAAAATGGCTGGTCGTCACGGAAACAAAGGGGTTGTTTCTCGTATCGTTCCTGTGGAAGACATGCCTTATTTACCAGACGGAACTCCAGTTGATATCATGTTGAACCCTCTTGGGGTACCTTCACGTATGAACATTGGACAAGTTATGGAACTCCACCTTGGTATGGCTGCTCGTAATTTAGGAATTCACATTGCAACACCAGTCTTTGACGGTGCTACTGCCGATGACCTTTGGGAAACAGTTATAGAAGCTGGCATGGATTCAGATGCTAAAACAGTTCTTTATGATGGCCGTACAGGTGAACCATTTGATAACCGCGTTTCTGTTGGTGTCATGTATATGATTAAACTTCACCACATGGTTGATGATAAACTTCATGCGCGTTCTGTTGGGCCATACTCACTCGTTACACAACAGCCTCTTGGTGGTAAAGCACAATTTGGTGGACAACGTTTTGGTGAGATGGAAGTTTGGGCCCTTGAAGCCTATGGAGCTTCAAATGTTCTTCAAGAAATCTTGACTTACAAGTCAGATGATGTAACTGGACGTTTGAAAGCTTATGAAGCTATTACAAAAGGTAAACCAATTCCAAAACCAGGTGTTCCAGAATCATTCCGCGTGCTTGTAAAAGAATTACAATCTCTAGGTCTTGATATGCGTGTCCTTGATGAAGATGATAACGAAGTTGAACTTCGTGATCTTGACGAAGGTGAAGATGATGACGTGATGCACGTTGATGATCTTGAAAAAGCACGTGAAAAACAAGTTCAAGAAGCTCCAGTTCAAGAAACTCCAGTTCCAGAAACAACTGAAGTAGCTGAAACAACTGAAGACTAAGAATAATAACATTGAAGTGAATTTACTAGACTAGAGCAGGAGCTCTAGTAACTAGTAAAATGATAAAACGAAGAAAGGTAAAACTAGTGGTTGACGTAAATCGTTTTAAAAGTATGCAAATCACATTAGCTTCACCAAGTAAAGTCCGTTCATGGTCTTACGGGGAAGTTAAGAAACCTGAAACAATCAACTACCGTACGTTAAAACCAGAACGTGAAGGTCTATTTGACGAAGTCATCTTTGGCCCAACAAAAGACTGGGAATGTGCGTGTGGTAAATACAAACGTATCCGTTATAAAGGAATCGTTTGTGACCGTTGTGGTGTAGAAGTAACTCGTGCCAAAGTTCGTCGTGAACGTATGGGACATATTGAGTTGAAAGCACCTGTATCTCATATTTGGTATTTCAAAGGAATTCCATCACGTATGGGACTAACATTGGATATGAGTCCTCGTGCCTTGGAAGAAATTATTTACTTCGCAGCATATGTTGTTATTGATCCAATGGACACACCTCTTGAACCTAAATCACTTTTAACAGAACGTGAATATCGTGAAAAAGTTCAAGAATATGGTTATGGATCATTCATCGCAAAAATGGGTGCCGAAGCTATTCAAGATCTCTTGAAACGTGTTGATTTACCAGCAGAAATTGCTGAGTTAAAAGAAGAACTTAAATCAGCATCTGGTCAAAAACGGATTAAAGCTGTTCGTCGTTTAGATGTTCTTGATGCCTTTAACAAATCTGGTAATAAACCTGAGTGGATGGTTCTTAACATCTTACCAGTTATCCCACCAGATTTGCGTCCGATGGTTCAATTAGATGGTGGCCGTTTTGCTGCGTCTGACTTGAATGACTTGTATCGTCGTGTTATCAACCGTAACAACCGTCTTGCTCGTTTATTAGAACTAAATGCCCCAGGTATTATCGTTCAAAATGAAAAACGTATGTTACAAGAAGCAGTTGATGCTTTGATTGATAATGGTCGTCGTGGTCGTCCAATTACAGGACCAGGAAGTCGTCCATTGAAATCTTTAAGTCATATGCTTAAAGGTAAACAAGGTCGTTTCCGTCAAAACTTGCTTGGTAAACGTGTTGACTTCTCAGGACGTTCAGTTATCGCAGTTGGTCCAACTCTTAAAATGTACCAATGTGGTGTACCACGTGAAATGGCAATCGAACTCTTCAAACCATTTGTTATGCGTGAAATTGTTGTTCGCGAATTCGCAGGTAACGTAAAAGCTGCTAAACGTATGGTTGAACGTGGAGATGAACGCATTTGGGATATTCTTGAAGATGTTATTAAAGAACACCCAGTTCTACTTAACCGCGCACCGACTCTTCACAGACTTGGTATTCAAGCATTTGAACCAGTTCTGATTGATGGTAAGGCACTTCGTCTTCACCCACTTGTGTGTGAAGCCTACAATGCCGATTTCGATGGTGACCAAATGGCCATCCACGTACCACTTTCAGAAGAAGCGCAAGCTGAGGCTCGTCTATTGATGCTTGCAGCGGAGCATATTCTTAACCCTAAAGATGGTAAACCAGTTGTTACACCTTCACAGGATATGGTTTTAGGTAATTATTACCTTACTATGGAAGATCCAGGTCGCGAAGGCGAAGGAATGATCTTCAAGGACTTAGATGAAGCTGTTATGGCTTATCAAAATGGCTTTGCTCATTTACATAGTCGTGTAGGTATTGCAGTTGAAAGTATGCCTAACAAACCTTGGAAAGATAGTCAAAGAAATAAAATTTTAGTAACAACAGTTGGTAAAATCTTGTTCAATGCTATCATGCCTGAAGACCTTCCTTATTTAAATGAACCAAACAATGTGAATTTAACTGAAGGTACTCCAGACAAATACTTCCTTGAACCTGGTAAAGAAATTCAAGAATTAATTGATTCATTAGAAATCAATGTACCATTCAAGAAGAAAAACCTAGGAAACATTATCGCTGAAACCTTTAAACGTTTCCGTACAACAGAAACTTCAGCATTCCTTGACCGTCTTAAAGATTTAGGTTACTATCATTCAACACTCGCTGGTTTGACAGTGGGTATTGCCGATATCCCCGTAATTGATAATAAAGTTGAGATTCTTGAAGCTGCTCACCATCGCGTTGAAGAAATCAACAAAGGTTTCCGTCGTGGTTTGATGACTGATGAAGATCGTTATGTTGCCGTTACAACAACATGGCGTGAAGCAAAAGAGGCTCTTGAAAAACGCTTAATTGAAACTCAAGATCCTAAGAACCCTATCGTTATGATGATGGACTCAGGAGCCCGTGGTAATATCTCAAACTTCTCACAGCTTGCTGGTATGCGTGGTTTGATGGCTGCTCCGAATGGTCGCATTATGGAACTTCCTATCCTCTCAAACTTCCGTGAAGGTTTGACCGTTTTGGAAATGTTCTTCTCAACTCACGGTGCTCGTAAGGGGATGACCGATACAGCCCTTAAAACAGCCGATTCGGGTTACCTTACTCGTCGTTTGGTGGACGTGGCTCAGGATGTTATTATCCGTGAAGATGATTGTGGAACAGACCGTGGTCTACTTATCAAAGCTATTACAGATGGTAAAGAAGTTACAGAAACTCTTGAAGAACGTTTACAAGGTCGTTATACTCGTAAATCAGTAAAACATCCTGAAACTGGCGAAGTACTTATCGGAGCTGATCAATTAATTTCTGAAGACATCGCACGCAAAATTGTTGAAGCTGGTGTTGAAGAAGTTACAATCCGTTCAGTATTTACATGTGCAACACGTCATGGTGTATGTCGTCACTGTTATGGTATTAACCTTGCAACTGGTGATGCGGTTGAAGTTGGTGAAGCAGTTGGTACAATTGCTGCCCAATCAATCGGTGAACCTGGTACACAGCTTACAATGCGTACCTTCCATACGGGTGGTGTTGCGTCAAATACCGATATTACTCAAGGTCTTCCTCGTATCCAAGAAATCTTTGAAGCACGTAACCCTAAAGGGGAAGCTGTTATCACAGAAGTTAAAGGTAAAGTGGTTGATATTGAAGAAGATGCTTCTACACGTACTAAGAAAGTATTTGTTGAAGGCAAAACGGGTAAAGGTGAATATGTTGTACCATTTACAGCTCGTATGAAAGTTGAAATTGGTGATGAGATTAATCGTGGAGCTTCACTAACTGAAGGTTCTATTCAACCTAAACGTTTGTTAGAAGTTCGTGATACACTGTCAGTTGAAACATATCTATTGGCTGAAGTACAAAAAGTATATCGTAGCCAAGGGGTTGAAATCGGAGATAAACACGTTGAAGTAATGGTTCGCCAAATGCTTCGTAAAGTTCGTGTTATGGATCCAGGTGATACTGAATTGTTACCAGGAACACTACTGGATATTGCTGACTTCACTACTGCTAACAAAGATATTGTTATCGCTGGTGGAATCCCTGCAACTTCTCGTCCAGTTCTTATGGGTATTACTAAAGCCTCACTTGAAACTAACTCATTCTTATCTGCTGCTTCATTCCAAGAGACAACACGTGTTCTTACAGATGCTGCAATTCGTGGTAAGAAAGACCATCTACTTGGTCTTAAAGAAAATGTTATTATTGGTAAAATCATTCCAGCTGGTACTGGTATGGCTCGTTATCGTAACATTGAACCACAAGCAATGAATGAAGTTGAAATTATTGAAGAACCTGTTTCAGAAGAAATTGTGGTTACTGAAAACTAATGAAAAAGAGTCTATTGACTCTTTTTTATTTTCTTCGTGAGCAGAAACTTTTTAAAAAGCCTACTATTTAGCTATAATATACTAAAGAGAAGGAAAAATGTATATGTATGAAGTAATAAAAATGTATGGTGACTGGGAACCTTGGTGGTTCATTGACGGTTGGAGAGATGATATTATCTATCAAAAAGAATATGAAAAATGGGAAGATGCTTTAGCTGATTTTCAAAATCAGTGGAATCACTTAAAGGAAACTTACCCAAGTATTCATAGTCAGAAAAATTTACTAGCTACTTTTTGGCAAGAAAGTGAAAAGAAATGGTGTGAAGATTGTGCTGATGATTTACAACAATACCACTCTATTTTGCTTTTAAAAAATAATGACATTATCCCACTTGAAAAAAATATTGCTTCCTTCGAACAGCGTAATGATATCCCACCAGTACCATTTATTTGTAAATTAAGACTAAAAAAAAGTTAACTTATTATTAATAAGTTAACTTTTTTTCGAATAAATTGATAAGGAGGTAAATAATGATCCAAGGTTTGGGTAAGCAAATAATAAGTGAAGCGATGGAGTTGCAAGTTCAAGATATCTATATTTTACCTGAAGAGAATGGGTATCAATTGTTTTTCCGAATTCATGATGAAAGGCAAAAATTAGAAAATTTTCAAACAAGTCAATTACAACAATTAATGAGTCATTTTAAGTTTTTGGCTGGTATGAATGTTGGCGAAAAAAGAAGGTGTCAGTTAGGTTCTTGTAATTATGATATAGATGATTCTATATCAATCTCATTAAGACTTTCTACAGTTGGTGATTATCGTGGGCGTGAAAGTATGGTTATTCGTATTCTTTATCCTTATCAAGAGAATCAAACCTATTGGGAGGATATGGATGAAAAAATTAATCAATTTATAATCGGACGTGGACTCTATCTTTTTGCTGGACCAGTTGGATCAGGTAAAACAAGTCTAATGTATAGACTTATTGAGAAAAATTTCCATGACAGGCAAGTGATTACGATTGAGGATCCAGTTGAAATAAAGAATCCCAAATTCTTACAATTACAAGTTAATGATAGTATTGGAATGACTTATGATAATCTCATAAAGTTATCTCTGCGTCATCGACCGGATATTTTAGTAATTGGTGAAATTCGAGATAGGGAGACTGCACAGGCTGTGATTAGAGCAAGTTTAACAGGAATTATGGTCTTTTCAACAGTACATGCAAAAAGTGTTCCAGGGGTATATTATCGCCTTTTAGAATTAGGAATTAATCAAAATGAATTAGAAAACGCCTTAAGATTAATAGTTTATCAAAGATTAATGGGAGGGAAAGGTTTAATTGATTTTACTAACAAAAACTATATTAGTCATTCGCATGAAAAATGGAATCAAGCTATTGATCAGTTGGTTGCAAAAGGACATTTCCCTGAAGAAAAAGGGGAAAAAGAAAAGATTATCGAGTAAAAAACAATATCAACTTATCCAATTGTTACATAATCTCCAAGCAAGCGGATTTAATTTAGTTGAAATGGTATCTTTTCTGAAGAAAAGTAAATTAATATCTGAAGAGCAGGTTAAAATTATGGAATTTCACATGCTCAATGGCAGTAGTTTATCAAAAATCATGCTTGATTTAGGTTACCCAGATAGTATTATAACTCAATTGAGTTTAGCAGAATTACATGGGAATATTTTGGGGAGTCTTGAAAATATAGAAACATACCTTTTGCAAGTGAATCATATTAAAAAGAAAACTTTCGAAGTGGTAATGTATCCACTTGTATTACTATTTTTTCTAACAACTATACTACTTGGTTTGAGACAATATTTATTGCCTTCGCTTAATGAGGAAGGTCCACTTATGTTCCTACTAACCTATTTTCCTCACCTTTTAATAATCCTAATTGTGATAATCCTCTTTGTCTCTATAGTAGTTATTTATAAATGGCGACACAGTTCACCACTCAAGCTAATTAGCCAAATTAGTCGATTGCCTTTAATAGGATACGTCATCCAGTTATATATGACAGCCTTCTATGCTCGAGAATGGGGAAATTTATTAGATCAGGGGCTTGAATTAAGTATGATTTTGTCTGTTATGAGTAAGGAAAAATCACTTTTGGTACGGGAAATAGGTATAGAAATGAATAGTGCTTTTATAGAGGGGATTCCGTTTGAGCAAAAGGTACTAGATTATCCATTTTTTAAAAATGAATTGAGTTTAATTATTTCATATGGACAAGTTAAATCAAAATTAGGGAAGGAGTTAGAAATATATTCTCAAAATACATGGGAGTCTTACTTCAGGTTCCTCATACAACTTACTCAGCTGATTCAACCAATTGTATTTTTAGCAGTTGCTCTAATTATTGTCATGATTTATGCAGCAATGCTATTGCCAATTTATCAAAATATGGGAGGAAATTTATGAAAAAATTTATTATTAATTTTAAAAACAAATCAGTACAAGCATTCACTCTTTTAGAGATGCTAATGGTTATTCTTATTATTTCTATACTGATGCTCTTATTTATTCCAAATTTAAACAAACAAAAAGAAAAAGTCTTGGATACCGGAGGAGAGGCTCTAGTTAAAATAGTTGAAAATCAAGCTGAACTCTATGCATTGAACAATGCTGGCAAAGTGCCATCATTAAATGATTTAAAGAGCAATGGAAATTTAACAGAAAAGCAAATAACCGCTTATAATGATTATTATAAAAAACACAGTGATAAAATCCCAAATGTTAAATAAGGAAGTATCAGCGTTTACCTATTTTGAATCTTTACTATGTCTAGTAATTACTTGTTTTTCAGTTATTATATTGACAACAAGTGTGGGTACAGTATTTGAAAAAGTTACAAATAATCTATTCTATATTGAATTTGAAAATTTTTATCGGCATAGTCAAAAAATTTCCATACTAAAACGGGTTGCAGGAACAATGGTATTTAAGGAAAAATCAATTTCATATCACAATGAAACAATTACCTTACCAGATTCAATCAGACTTGGATTTGTTAACAAGGTAAAGATAAACCAGTTTGGTGGAAATCATTCCCTTGCTAAAATAAATTTTATTAGTTCGGATGAAACTGTTACTTATACTCTAAATTTAGGAAGTGGTACTTATAAAAAAACAAAAAATTAAAGGTTATATCCTTTTTGAAAGTCTTCTTGCTTTAGGTATTCTTGTTTATATTGTATTAGTTATTTTAGGCGCAATTGAGCAATATCAACAACTTCATAATCGGTACATACAGGAAGAAGAGGCTCTAAATGCTGCAATATCAGCTATTCAGACTCAAAAGGACAGTCTGGCTATTAATAATGTAGAAATTATTGTTCATTCAACAGCAAAGGAAATGAGAGTCAATGACAAAAGTAAAGAGTTGTTTCATGTTACAAAAATTAGTGACTAAGGGTTTTACCTTATTTGAAGCCTTAATTGCACTTTTAGTTATCTCTGGATCTCTACTGGTTTATCAAGGTTTAACTAAGTCAACGTTTGCCAATATGAACTATCTAAGTCAAAGTGATCAAGATAGTTGGCTCTTATTTGCAAATCAGTTTAGAGCTGAATTGGAAGGTTCACAATTTATTGAAATTAAAGGAAAAAAAATGCTTGTTAAAAAGGATGAAAAGGTAGTTTCTTTTAGATTAACTGAAAAAAATGACTTTAGAAAATCGGCAGCTAGTGGGAAAGGCTTAAATCCAATGTTGTTAAACTTACAGGATATTCAAATGACGACAGTAAATCACCAACTAACTCTTCATTTGATCTGGCAAAGTGGCCTGGAAAGGGATTTTATCTATGCATTTGAGAAGCCAAGTTAAAGCAGGAGTTCTCTTATATTCACTTTTGATGGCTTCAATTTTCATAATAATTGTTCAGGTTTACATTATTCAGAGCAACCGACTACAAGTTGAACATCAAGCTCATCTTGCAATTGCTAAGGCTTATGCAATGGCTGAAATGACAAAGTCTTCTCGTTCTGACAAACAAAATGGACAAATCTCATTTAATACAGGTACTGTAAAATATTCTAATAAAAATAATCAACTTCATATGCAAATTAATGTGGAAGGAGGTTTTGATTATCACTTTAGTTATGGCAATCAAAAACAAGAAAATCTAGAAAAAAACTCATTCATTGAAGATAACCAAAATCCAAATATACCAAGTAAAAAGAGAAAAGTTCGAAAAGAAAAACCATCAACAAACCAAAAGGAGAGGCAAGGTAAAGTCAAAGATCATACAGTACAATTTGAAAAAGATGATGAGGATAAGATATTATCAGTTGTTGAATAATTGGTAATATGAAAAGAATAATGAAATTTATTGAAATTATAAAGCAAGATTACTAACTGAAAGAAACTTCCTTTTCAATTAAGGCTTATTTTGTTATGATAGAATTATGAATTTTGAAAAAATAGAAAAAGCCTTTGAGCTTATTTTAGAGAATAGTCAGCTTATTGAAACGGACTTACATACACATATTTATGATGCAATTATTGAACAAAATTCCTACTTATTGGGTGCAAAAGGGGCAAACAAACAAGTTGAAGGAAATATTCAAGCATTAAAAGAATTACACTTAACAAAAGAAGAATGGCGACGTGCCTTTCAATTTGTATTTATTAAGGCCTCACAGACCGAGAGATTGCAAGCCAATCATCAATTTACTCCAGACAGTCTTGGTTTTATCTTGCTCTATATGATGGAGACTTTAGTATCTAATCATTCATTTGATTTATTAGAAATTGGTAGTGGAACTGGTAATTTGGCTCAAACTATCTTAAACAATACGAGTAAGTCTATTGACTATCTTGGTATTGAGCTGGATGACTTGCTTATCGATTTATCAGCAAGTATTTCTGAAATAATGGATTCTTCTGCAAAATTTTTACAGGAAGATGCTGTGAGACCACAAATTCTTAAAGTAAGTGATGTTATCATTAGTGACTTACCAGTTGGTTATTACCCAAATGACGATATAGCAAGTCGTTATAAAGTAGCTAGTAAGGAAGAGCATACTTATGCTCACCATTTATTAATGGAACAGTCATTGAAGTATCTAAAAGAAGGTGGTTATGCTATATTTTTAGCTCCAACTAATATTTTAACTAGTCCACAAAGCGATCTGTTGAAGCAATGGTTAAAAAACTATGCCCAGGTTATGGCAGTTGTTACTTTACCTGAAACGATGTTTGGCAATCCAAATAATGCCAAGTCGATTTTTGTCTTAGGAAAAACGAAAAATCAAGCGGTTGAAACATTTGTCTTTCCAATTACTAACATTCAATCCACAGAGCTTATTCAAGATTTCATGAACAAGTTTAAAAATTGGAAACTTGCTAATGTCATTTCATAGAATTTTTGATATAATAGTAGAGCATTACAGAAAACGATTACAAGCGAGGTAAAACATGTCAAAAACAATTGCAATTAATGCTGGTAGTTCAAGTCTTAAATGGCAACTATATCAAATGCCTGAAGAAACAGTTCTTGCACAAGGAATTATTGAACGTATTGGATTAGAAAATTCAATTTCAACTGTAAAGTTTAATGGTCAAAAAGAAGAAGATATTACTGATATTCCAGATCATTCAACAGCAGTTAAAATTTTATTGAATGATTTAATTCATTTAGGGATTATTGCATCTTATGATGAAATTACAGGCGTTGGTCACCGTATTGTGGCTGGTGGTGAATATTTCACGGATTCAGTATTAGTTGATGAAAAAGTTGTCGACCGAGTTGAAGAATTAGCAGCTTTGGCACCATTACATAACCCAGGTGCAGCAGCAGGTATTCGTGCTTTCCGCGAAATCTTACCGGATATCACAAGTGTATGTGTCTTTGATAATGCTTATCATATGACAATGCAACAACATACTTACTTATATCCAATCCCACAAAAATATTATACTGAACATAAAGTTCGTAAATACGGTGCACACGGAACTAGTCATAAGTATGTTGCCAATGAAGCAGCAAAAATGTTAAACCGTCCTGTTGAAGAATTAAAAATCATTACTGCTCATATTGGTAACGGTGTTTCAATAACTGCTAATTACCATGGAGAGTCTGTTGATACATCAATGGGATTCACTCCACTAGCAGGTCCAATGATGGGAACTCGTTCAGGTGATATTGACCCTGCAATTATTCCTTATATCATTGAACGTGATCCAGAATTAAAAGATGCAGCTGATGCCGTAAATATGCTTAATAAAAAGTCTGGTTTAGGTGGCGTATCTGGTATTTCAAGTGACATGCGTGATATTGAAGCTGGACTACAAGAACATAATCCAGAGGCTGTGTTGGCTTACAATATGTTTATCGATCGTATTAAAAAATATATTGGTCAATATTTTGCAGTTTTAAATGGAGCTGATGTGCTTGTCTTTACAGCAGGTATGGGTGAAAATGCACCATTAATGCGTCAAGACGTTATTGCTGGTATGTCGTGGTTTGGTATGGAACTAGATACTGAGAAAAATGTATTTGGTTACCGTGGTGAAATCTCTACTCCGGATTCAAAAGTTAAAGTACTTGTTATTTCAACTGATGAAGAGTTATGTATTGCCCGTGACGTTGAACGTCTACGCCAAAAATAAGAAACAAGAAAACACATTATTCTTAATGTGTTTTTTATTTTTCTCTTGACAAAAAATGTAAAGTCAACTATACTATAAATGTAAAGTTAAGTTGACATAAAAGGGGAAATATGAAAAATAATCTTCAAGAACTCCGCAAAGAAGGTAAAATAAGTCAATCAGATTTAGCTGAACAAGTTGGAGTTACAAGGCAGACGATTATCTCACTAGAAAAAGGTCGCTACAATGCATCTTTAGAATTAGCCTTTAAATTATCAAAGTATTTTCATGTGGGTATTGAAGACATTTTTGTCTATGAAGAAGAGGGATTAGAAAATGATTAAAGGATTAGTTAATGGGTTAACAGGTAAGAAAACACTTGAAGATTATAAAAAATCAATTCAATTTTGGTCTATTCTTTTATTTTTTATTGCATCACTTACATTAATTATAAATGGAAAACTGCATCTTACTTCGTTTGGTAAAGGGGTTTTAATTGGTGTAGCATTAGCCTTGTTCGTTTTAATTGGTAGAAATTACTATTTATTAGGTAATGAAAAGAAATTAAAAGAAGCTTACTTAAGTGCCTATGATGAAAGAAATCAGCAAATTTTTTTAGTAGCCAGTGCTTTTGCCTTGAGTTTGCAAGCAATAATCGTTAGTATAGGATTAATCCTATTTGCTTTCTGGTCAATTGAATGGTCAATCATTGGTTTTCTGATCATTGATTTGTATGTCTTATTGATCAGTTTCATAGGAACTAAAATAATTTTAGATAAAGTCATATAGGAGGTTTCATGGATACAGCTCTATCAAAAATTAAGTGGTTTTTTATTGCTCTGGGGATTGTTGTTGTCGAGCAATTACCAATTCTATTGGTAAAAAAAGGCCAACCACTATGGCAAGTTATAGCCATTTCAAGTATATTATTAATTATCACTGGGCTAACTTATTATTTTGCGAAAAAATCGGAACTGCTAGAAAATAAACTCATTTCAGATGGTGATTCTGCCATCCTTTGGATAGGGCTGGGTTTTGCAGCATTAACGATCACCAAATTCATAGGTGGTATGGTTCTATTTTTAGAACACGGAGCTAATGCTAACACAGCTAACCAGGCGGCTTTAGTACAGGCTGGTTTGCATCCGATCTTGCTCTTCATTCTAGCAGCAATAGTTGCACCGGTCGTTGAAGAGACAGTCTTTCGTGGCATTATCTTTGGGAAACTCTTTGGTAGTGAATCCTATCTTGGCTTAGTTGTCAGCAGTTTGCTGTTTGGTGGTCTACACATGCCATCAGACATCGGCAGTTGGATTATTTATGCTGGTATGGGA
>CAACWI010000329.1_pt1 | contig 30440 bp, 31 predicted proteins | sample 2275591 | NCBI WGS metagenome assembly CAACWI01 (sample SAMEA5312452, study PRJEB27640) | indoor metagenome | biome: indoor environment; feature: uncontrolled; material: polymer tiles stone | place: Germany | collected 2014-07-07
ACTTGCCCAATAGACGCTGCATGTCCTGCAGTAACTTCATTCTCATCAATTAGCAAAATTGGATTAGCGTCACTTCTTGCCTTATCTGAAAGCATAAGGACACGACTTTCTTGTTGGGCATCAGCCCCTTTTGCACCCTTAATAATATGGCCAATCCCATTAAAAGTTAATGTCCCACGGTCTAAAATAACTCCATGTTGTAAAATGTGCCCCACAGAATTTCGACCATAGTTAGTCACACGGGTATCAATCCCTTGAACTTGACGACCTGCAGAGACAGCAACTACTTTCAAGTCAGCGTGACTGCCTTCACCTAACAAATCACTATCAAAATCCGCAATAACATTCCCGTCATTCATGATACTTAGTGACCAATTGATTGTAGCGTTGGACTCTAATTTTCCTCGTCGACTAATGTAAGTTGTGACATTTGCACCTAGTTTGTCGATTGCTGAGAACTTAACTTGGCTGCCTGCTTGGGCGATGACTTCGACGGTAATATTAGCTGTCGCTTTAGCAGTCTGTCCACCAATGCTTTCCAATTGTTCCAGGTAAGAAAACTTACTTTCTTTCCCTGCAATAATCAAGATATGCTTGTTAAGTGGCACATCGCTATCGCTATCCTGTAAGAATACACCTTCGATTGGCTCCGCAATTTCCATAAAATCTGGAACATAAAGGACAGCCGCACTATTAAAGTATGCTGTGTGGTAGGCAGATAATTTATCTTGGTCAAACTGAACAGCTGATCCAAAATGTTTTTCTATTACCTCTGGAATTTCTTCCAAAGCCGAATAAAAATCAGTAAAAATAAGGCCTTTTTCAACTAATTCATAGGGTACTTGTTCAACAACCGTTTGTGTCCCAACTTGAACCAATTTAGGATTGTCTCCAATTGCCATAAAATCTGGTACTGCAGCTATTTCTGTACTTTCAGAAATAGTACCATCCCCCAAATTCCATCTGTGAAATTTTACCCTTTCAATAGAAGGCAAAGGTAATTCTTCAATTTTATCAAAAGCTGCTAGACGTAGCTCTTGTAACCAATTAGGCTCAGCTTTTGACTGTGAAAATGCTTTATTTGTTTCTATTGTCATAATGATGTTTCCTTTTCTTTTGTTTTTCTTGTCTTAAATCTTGTTCGTTTTAGTATGTCACTAATCACTCACAAATCAAAAAACATCATTAAATTTCTTCTTTATATTCAATTCCAAGTTCTTGAGCGATTGTCATATAACCTTCTTTTTCAAGACGCTCTGCTAATTCTGCTCCGCCTGATAGGACAATGCGACCTTCCATCATCACGTGAACACGATCAGGAGTAATGTAATTCAAAAGGCGTTGGTAATGAGTAATAATCATTGCGCCAAAGTTGTTTCCTCGCATTTCATTAACCCCTTTGGAAACAACTTTCAATGCATCAATATCAAGACCAGAGTCAATTTCATCTAATAAGGCAAACCTAGGTTCTAACATCAACAATTGTAAAATCTCATTACGTTTTTTTTCACCACCTGAGAAACCTTCGTTGAGGTAACGTTCAGCCATTTCTTCTTTCATTCCAAGTAATTCCATTTTTTGGTCTAACTTAGTAATAAAGTTTCTGACTGAAATTTTATCCTCATCTGCTTTACCAGCATTCATTGCTGCACGAATAAATTCAGCATTAGTAATACCTGGAATTTCAGATGGGTATTGCATAGCTAGAAATAGTCCTAGGCGGGCTCTTTCATCTACTTCAAGTTCTAAGATATCTTGACCATCTAAGAGAATTTGTCCTTCAGTAACCTCATAATTCGGATTACCCATAATGGCTGCCGATAAAGTTGATTTACCAGTACCATTTGGACCCATAATTGCCGCAATTTCACCTGTTTTTAATGTCAAATTCACACCTTTAAGAATCTCTTTGTCTTCAATTGAGACGTGCAAGTTTTTAATTTCCAGAGTAGACATTATTTACCTCATATATTCTATAGTAATCCTTTTTTCTAAAAATTTAAGGATTCTAATCATTTTTAAACCAATACTTTTATTATAGCAAAAAAAGCCTTGAAAGGCTTTTCAATAGATTATAAAATCAGTGTTTTTCTTTTCGTTTTTTCAATACCTTTTGTCGATAGTCACTGTTCCCAATGAATTTTAAGAGATGAAAAAGTGGTGTCCTTTTCTCACCCCAAATTTCTAGTCCTTCAATTAAAACTTCCAGTCCAAACAAAAGACCAAACATTAACAGAACCCCACCAATTCTACTAGAGACATTGAGTAGCAAAGAAACCAGTGAAAACAACATGGCTATAGCATAAACAACCAAGACTGCTCCGCGATGGGTGAAACCCATAGACAAAAGACGGTGGTGCAAATGCATTTTATCCGGCTCGTAGAATTTCTTGCCCGATAGACTTCTTCGGATAATCGCTACCGCAGTATCCATAATTGGTACACCAAGGATTATAACTGGTGTCACCACTACGACAGCTGTAGCATTCTTTAATCCTTGCAAAGATAGAACACCAATCATAAAGCCGATGAATAAGGCTCCTGTGTCCCCTAAATAAATAATTGCGGGATAGTAATTGTAAGGGAAAAAGCCCACAATTGCAGCAACTAATATAAGAATGGTTAAGGTCAAATAAAAATCTGCTTGTGGTAAGAAGAAAAATGACACAACAGCCATTGTCAACAAACTAATTATCGACACACCAGAAACCAAACCATCCAAACCATCAATTAAATTGATAGCATTAGTAATTGATGCAATCCATAGAACAGTAAGGATATAAGTTACAATGGGACCAAATTCTAAAAGTGGGCCACCAAATGGAATCTTAAAAGAATCGAATCGAAAGGTTGTAAAAGCCCAAATAATTGATGCACCAAAAATTATACCAAGCATTTTTACTCGGGGTGCAATTTCAAATAAATCATCAATAAAGCCAGTCACTGTAACCATCAAGGACCCCATGACGACTGGAAAAATATAACTAAAATAACTTATTTGCTCTTTGGATAAATCCGGTGTAACCTTAGGCATAAACACCAAAGTTACAATCATAAATGAAATAAAGATTGCAATTCCACCCCCACTAGGCATTGGAATTTTATTGATTCGCCTAGCATTAGGATTGTCGACTGTCCCAATTTTGAAAGCTACTAAGCGGAAAATTGGAGTAATAAGTAAAGATATTAATAGTGCACCAATCAGGACAAGTATATGATTAAAAGTAAAAGGAAACATACAATATTACACCATCTCAATTTTTTTCAATTCTTCAACAGCATTATCTTCAATTAATTGAATGCCATGCTCTTGTAAATAAGCTCTGGTCCTAATCCCAGGATTAGCATGTTCAATTAAACGTGCATAGCTAACATTTGCATAATATGAAGGTTGATTTTGAACATCTAATAAAATAGTCATGTGATAACTTTTGCTTTCCTTATATAACTCAGATGCTTCAATTGGGAAATCAATTGTTTTTGAAAAATTAATTGCATCTTCAATAGAAGCAAAACTCAATACGAAGTGAACATAATCAAGAACTTCTGCTTCATACTCTTCTTGTTCAGCAACTTTTGCTTGCTCCTGCGCCTGAGCAGAGGCATCCTCAAGCATTTCTTCAATTTTCTCTAATTTTTGGTGAGCATCGACATCACCTTTTTCCATCATGTTTTTTTCAATCGTTTTGAAAAAATCTTCAGGCGTCATTTGTGAAATATCACCTAGTTCAGCTAAATCTTCAAAATTGATGTCTTTACTTAATTTTGATTTTGTAACAAAGACATCTAATCGGTCTTTTCGAGGTGTCACTCTGAAACTAAGCATACCACTATCTTTAAAGTTTTCTGGTAAATCAAGTTCATCCATAACTGAATAGAAAAATTCTTCGGTCTTTTCTTGTGGAATCAAGAAATCTTTTAATTCCATACCTCTTTCTTCTAAATCATCCATGCTGATCGTTATTTTTAGCGTTGTTTCGCTGATTTGTTTCATTTCCATAGTATATACCTCGCACGCGTAGTCATTCTATTATACTAGAAATGGTACTATTAAGCAATTTTTCATCCCAAATAAAAGAAAAGACCAGCTTAACTGGTCTTAATTAAAAAATTAATGTAAAAATAAAATAAATAACTAGTATGATACCTAAACCAATTCGGTATTTTCCAAAGGCTGTAAAGTCATGTTTCTTAACATAGTCAGTCAAAAATTTAATAGCAAGGAGACTGACTAGAAAAGCTGTTAGACTAGCAACTAAAAGGATTAAAATTGAACCGAATCCAAGGACATTCCCTTTTAAGAAAAACTTCAAGACTTTTAATAAACTAGCACCAAACATTACCGGGATTCCTAAGAAAAAGGTAAATTCTGTGGCAACAGTACGACTCGTCCCCATTATTATACCACCCAGTATAGTTGCCCCTGATCGACTTGTTCCTGGGATTATACTCAAGACTTGAAAGAGGCCAATGAAGAGTGCTGTTTTATATGACATTTTAGCCAAACTTGTTACTTCAGGTTCAACATTTTTATGTTGTTTTTCAACCCAAATAAAGGCTACCCCATAAACAATTAACATTAAAGCTACAGTAATAAAATTATAAAAATGAGCATTAAACCAATTATCAAAAGGCAAACCAATAATCACAACTGGCAAAATAGCAACTATTACTTTTGCCCACAATTGCCAAGTTAACTGAACTTCTTGTTTACTTTTTCCTGGTTGGAAAGGATTAAGGCGATTAAAGTATATAACAATAACGGCTAAAATTGCTCCCAATTGGATAACAACATTAAACATTTCCATAAAGGCAGCACTTTGATTTAGTTTGACAAACTCTTCAACTAAAATTAAATGACCTGTACTAGAAATTGGTAACCATTCTGTGATACCTTCTACAATACCATAGAAAATGGCTTTTAATAATTCAACAAACAACATGCTTTCTCCTTGCCTTTTTGCTATTATCCATTGTAACAAATTTTCTTAAGATTAGCTTAAAATAGTTTCACTTATTAGAAAGCTCCGCCGCCTCCGCCGCCTCCGCCGCCAGAGAAGCCACCACTTGAAAATCCACCACCATTACTTGTGCCATTTGAAACGCTGAAATTGCTTGCTTGCGTTGCAGCTAAACCAGAACTACCAATATTATTTATGGCGCCAAAACTGTATGGAGCAAAAGTATAATAATGTTGACCTAATTCAGTATTTTGAATATTAATATCATGTAAGTTCATGTATTTTTCGACTTGATCAGCATAGCCAAACAAAGTAGCATAAACTAAAATCCGATTCCATACAATTAGACTTTCAACTTCAGCTTGATCAAAACGATTGATATCTTTTAACATTCTTCTGAAATCATCCCAAACCTCACGGTCCATCTTCCCTTTTTCAGTTAAAATTCCCTGAAGTTTAAAATGGCGATCCTTTTTGTGGAAAAAGTAAGCTACTACAACCAAGACAAGAATTGCAATCAAATAAAACATTGCTAAATTGTACTGGGTTAAATTCATTAAATAATAAATACTGAGCAGTAAAATAAAAATACTAACAAATAAGATTGTTTTACTAATCACTAACCAGAAAGATTCTGTAGTCGACATATCTCTATAATGCTCTTTAGCTAAGGGTCCAGAACTTTTTTTGACTGATTCAGTTATGTCATTTAGGGCATTTTTTAGTAATTGAACCTGTCTGTTTCCTCTATTTCTTACCTGATTTTCTAACTCTTTCCCTGAATATGTTCCTTTGAGCTTTTCAGAGATATTTGTATCAAAGAGGTAACGGCTAAACAAATCCTGAATCTTTAATTTAGTTTCAGTACCAAAAGCCATCTGTAAAAATTTTTCTTCATAATCAGACACGTTATTTCTTGATGAGATACTAATTGTCGGATTTGCACCTTCCTCTTTAATCTTAAGTACTTTTCGATCTACTAAGTCTAGTAAAGTAGCTTGAAGTAAATTCTCAAAACTAACATCATCTGTAAAACGCTCTCTGTTGAGAGGACTCAACTTATTTAAATTCAAATTGTAAATACTGTCAGCAACCATTAAAGGAGTCATATCTCCCGGTAAACCATAGAATTGTGCATCACTATCCGTTTTGTAACGAAACAAGGAACGATTAATCAATGATCTGATGAGAAGAGATAGTGCTAATAATCCTGAAATAATCAAGAATAACTGATAGCGGAAGAAATTTTGTACTTTTCTGGTGTAAGCACTGATATTATCTTCTATTTTGAGAAAGTTATCCTTATAATTTTGATGAATGACAGGCGCATTAACAATTGAAGAATCCCATGCACCATGCAACTCTAACTGATTTTTGACATCATAAGAAACAGTTTTAAAAACATCTCCTTCTTGTTCAACAGTATTTGAATCAAAATATCCGCGATGAACATTTAATTGATGAAATTTACTATCTTTTTGTGTTTTTACTGTGAAAGTTGCTTTTTTTATTGGTTGGTCCCAATCCGAGATTGGTATCCAATTTAAAACAGCAACGTCATCATATTTATATAGAATCTGATTTAAATGCCAAACGATTATTATTTTTACCCGATCTGTCTCTTGACCAGGATTATAAACTTTAAGCTTTAGTCCATCACCCAATTCAAACATTTGTGTATTTACTTGAACTGGTTTACCATTTTTATAGACATTTACTTTGGGGTTATTATCAATTATGAAACCATTAGGAACTCTTCCTGAACTTCCTAAACTGACATATTGTCCTCCAAATTCCGAACTAAAGATAAAGTCTACTTCTTCTTTAAATTGGGCAGAATTATCCTCATTTATTGTTAATTCACCTTTATATGATGGAATTCGATAGCGAATATCGTTTGCACTAACTTGAATGGAAAGAAATGAGACAATGAAACAAAAAACAAAAATTAATTTTTTCACTTTATATCCTGCTTTCTGAAATTATTTTACCACATATTCTCATAAAAGATAAGCTTTAACCCTAAGGGGTGCTCCCTTATTTTTACTCAAAAAAAGTTAAATTATACGTATAATTTTCCAAAAATGTGACATTTTTAGATTGAAAAGCAAAGGTATTTGCTGTAAAATAATGGGTATTACAATTTATAAGACAGGAGTCTTTTTTATGAAAAAGCTACTATATAGTTGCTTGTTTACCTTATTTCTTCTATTAGGAGGAGTTAATAGTGCACAGGCAGACCAATATCTACGGGTCGGAATGGAAGCCGCCTATGCGCCATTCAACTGGACACAAGATACAAATGCAAAAGGTGCTGCTCCAATTGAAGGAACAAATCAGTATGCAAATGGCTATGATGTGCAAATTGCACAAAAAGTTGCCAAGCAAATGAATAAAAAATTACTAGTTGTTAAGACATCATGGACAGGTTTAATTCCTGCATTGACATCTGGTAAAATTGACATGATTGCAGCGGGGATGAGCCCAACTGAAGAACGTAAAAAAGAAATTTCATTCTCAAACAGCTACTATACAAGTGAGCCCGTTCTAGTGGTTAAGTCAAACAGTAAATTCGCAAAAGCAAAATCATTATCAGATTTCTCTGGAGCAAAAATCACTGCCCAACAAGGGGTTTGGCACGTAAACTTGATCCCTCAAATTAAAGGGGTTAAAGCTCAAACGCCCATGGGAGACTTTTCACAAATGAGGCAGGCCTTATCATCAGGCGTAATTGATGGCTACATTTCCGAGCGTCCTGAAGCAATGACCGCCGAAAACGCTAACGCTTCCTTTAAAATGATTACACTTAAAAAAGGAAATGGCTTTACCGTGTCAGAATCAGATGCTGCTATCGCTGTTGGTATGCGTAAAGATGATGCACGCATTAATGAAGTAAATACTGTTTTAGCAGGAATGAACGAAAAAGAACGTATTGGCTTGATGGATAGAATGGTTACACTTCAACCAAAAGAAAAGAAATCAACTGACAATGCTAAACCTAATTTCTTCGAACAAATGTGGGCTATTACTCAGAAAAATTGGAAACAATTTCTCCGTGGGACTGGTTTAACTATACTCATTTCAACTATTGGTACTGTTGTTGGTCTAATCATTGGACTTTTAATTGGTATCTATCGGACGGCTCCTATTGCGAAAAATAAAGCACTAGCTATTCTCCAAAAGATTTTCTCAGTCCTCTTGAATATCTACATTGAAATTTTCCGTGGTACGCCAATGATTGTACAAGCAATGGTTATCTATTATGGTACGGCTCAAGCATTTGGTATATCACTTGACCGGACCCTAGCCGCTATTTTTATCGTTTCTATCAATACTGGTGCTTATATGACCGAAATCGTTCGTGGTGGTATCTTATCTGTTGATAATGGACAATTCGAAGCCGCGACAGCTCTTGGATTCACACATGGTCAAACAATGCGTAAAATTGTCATTCCGCAAGTCATGCGTAATATCTTACCAGCCACAGGGAATGAGTTTGTCATCAACATCAAGGATACTTCTGTATTGAATGTTATCTCAGTAGTTGAACTTTACTTCTCTGGTAACACAGTTGCTACACAAAATTATCAATACTTCCAAACATTCTCTGTTATCGCAGTCATTTACTTTATCTTAACATTCACTGTAACACGTATTTTACGTTATATTGAACGTCGATTTGATGAAGATACTTATACGACAGCTGCTAATCAAATCCACGTAGAGGAGGCCTAAGATGTCAGATCCAATTATTGAAATTAAACATTTAAAGAAATCTTATGGTAACAATGAAGTCCTCAAAGATATCTCCCTAACTGTTAACAAAGGTGAAGTAATTTCTATCATCGGTTCATCTGGTTCGGGTAAATCTACTTTATTACGTTCAATCAATCTATTAGAAGAACCAACTGACGGAGAAGTACTCTATCATGGAAAAAATGTTCTAGCTGATAATTATAATCTTACGCATTACCGTGAAAAATTGGGAATGGTTTTTCAATCATTTAACCTTTTTGAAAATCTTAATGTCCTTGAGAATGCTATTATCGCTCAAACTACTGTATTAAAACGTAGCCGTAGTGAAGCTGAAAAAATTGCTAAAGAAAATTTAATCACTGTTGGTTTAACTGAACAATACTGGAAAGCAAAACCAAAGCAGTTATCTGGTGGTCAAAAGCAGCGTGTTGCGATTGCTCGTGCACTATCTGTTGATCCTGAAGCTATGCTATTTGATGAACCAACTTCAGCACTCGACCCTGAAATGGTTGGTGAAGTTTTAGTAACCATGCAAGAGTTAGCACAATCTGGTTTAACAATGATAATTGTGACACATGAAATGGATTTTGCCAGAGATGTTTCTGACCGTGTTATCTTCATGGATAAAGGTGTCATTGCTGAAGAAGGGACACCAGAACAGATCTTTGAAAATCCTCAACAAGGCCGAACAAAAGAGTTTTTACAACGCTTCTTAAAATAAGAGAATCATTACGATTCTCTTTTTCTTCACAATATGCTTTACTGGTTAAGTATATTGTGTTAAACTATTACTATTAACGTTAATAATCTATATTATAGGAGGTTTCAATGGCAGAAAAAACTGACTTGGCGTCTGCATATCGTAGGCTAAAAAGTCCAAATATTAAAACTAAAAAACGTGCGCTTAAAATCATTCATGAGCACAAACGATCTGGTAAAAAATAAGCAGATCATTTAGTCAGACAAAAAAACAAGTAAGACAAATCCCTCCGTCTTACTTGTTTTTTTTATTTTGTTTTAAGTGCTGATAAAATTTGTGTACGAATATCATCTACACCATTTGGAGTATTTGGTAAGAACAAGGTTTGGTTACCTTTTGCAGCAAAGGTATTTAATGTGTCTAAATATTGGTTAGTCAACAGAATTGACATGATTTGTTCTTCATTTAGACTAATATTTGCTTCTTTTAATTCTTGGATAGACTCAGCTAGCCCATCAACAATCGCTTTACGTTGTTGGGCAATACCAACACCGTGCAAGCGATCTTTTTCAGCCTCTGCAGAGGCTGCTGTAACAATTTTAATTTTATCTGCTTCAGCTAATTCTTGTGCCGCAACACGTTTACGTTGAGCAGCATTGATTTCATTCATTGATTGTTTAACTTCAGCATCTGGTTCAACTTTAGTAATCAACGTTTTAACAATAATATAACCGTAAGTTGACATTTCTTCTGCCACTTGGTGTTGAACTTCTAAGGCAATTTCATCTTTTTTCTCGAACAATTCATCCAAAGTTAATTTGGGAACTGATGAACGAAGGGCATCTTCTATATAAGACTTAATCTGTGCTTCAGGTTTCATCAATTTATAGTAGGCATCAGTTACATTATGTTCATTAACACGGTATTGTGTTGCAATATTCAAGGTAACGAACACGTTATCCTTAGTCTTAGTTTCAACAATAATTTCTGTTTGTAGGAGACGTAATTGGACACGCGCAGCAATTTTATCAATCCCAAAAGGTAAGCGAATATGAATACCACTTGTTGATGTTTTTTGATACTTCCCAAACCGTTCAACAATAGCAACTGTTTGTTGCTTGACCACATAAAGAGTACTAACAATAACTGACAATATAATGATTACTAAAATAATAGTAAATATCAAAGTGAACAACATAAAATCTCCTCCTCTGCCAGATTATATCTGGACAATTTCATAACAAGAAGTATATTGACTTATTGTTATGATACATATTATAATCATTTCTTTAGTAAAGTCAACATATTATTTTAATATTTTAAAAAAAGAGTAAAATAAATATTTTACTCTTTTGCTTCTTTTATTCGGCACTCATCAGGTACGGGTATACTGGTTGATCCCCTCGATGGATTTCAACTTCTACATCTTCATGCTTATCTTCTAGGTAACTGGCAAGTTCCTCAGCTAACTCTTGTTTTCCATCTTCACCAACAAAAATAGTTACAATTTCGCTATCTTCATCAATCATATGTTCAAAAGTAGCTTTCATTGCTTCTTCCATATCATTAACAGAAACTACAATTTTACCGTCAACCATACCCAGGAAGTCATTTTCATGAATTTCTAAGCCATCAATACTTGTGTCACGAACTGCTAAAGTTAGACTGCCTGAAACAACTTCTGAAAGACTTGCTGTCATAGCTGCTACATTCTCGTCTAAGGATTGACTAGGGTCAAAAGCTAATAGACTTGTGAAGCCTTGAGGAACAGTTTTTGTTTCAACGACAGCAGCTGGTATATCAACAACTTCTGCAGCAGATTGAGCAGCCATAAAGATATTTTTGTTATTTGGTAAGATAATAACTTGCTTAGCATTTACAGCTTCAATTGCTTTAACTATATCCTCAGTAGACGGGTTCATTGTTTGACCACCTGAGATAATATAGTCTACGCCTTGCGCTTTAAAAATGTCAGCTAAACCATCACCTGCTACTACTGAGATAATTGCTAACTCTTTAGCTTCAGCTTTTTTGCTTTCTTGATCCGTTTTGACAACCTGTGCATCATGTTGACTACGCATGTTATCAACTTTAATTTTCACAAGGGCACCATACTTCAATCCTTCTTGCATTACTAAACCAGGATCTTCTGTATGAACATGGACTTTAACAATCTCATCATCGTTAACAACTAATAACGAATCACCCAATTGGCTTAAATAACCTTGGAATTCTTCATAGTTAAATTCTTTTACATAAGTTGGGCCTTGTTTAAGAGCAACCATAATTTCAGTACAGTAGCCATAAGTGATATCTTCAGTGGCAACATGACCGATTACTGCTTTATGATGCTCTGTATTAATCATTTCAGACATGTTTGCTGGAGTTGCAACATAGTCCTCAGAAGCAACATAGTCACCATTTAGGGCTGACATAAAGCCTTCATAAATATAGACCAAACCTTGACCACCTGAATCAACAACACCAACTTCTTTAAGAACAGGAAGCATGTCCGGTGTTTTAGCTAAAGCACGTTTAGCTCCTTTTAAAGCTGAAGCCATGACTTCAACAACATCATCAGTTGATTCTGATTTTTTCAATGCGGCAGAGGCTGCACCACGAGAAACAGTAAGAATCGTTCCTTCTACGGGTTTCATTACAGCTTTATAGGCAACTTCAACACCAGATTGAAAAGCGAGTGCTAAATCTTTACCATCTAGTTCTACTTTACCTTTGATACTTTGACCAAAACCACGGAATAATTGCGATGTAATAACTCCTGAGTTACCACGTGCACCCATAAGTAGACCCTTAGACAAAATTTGACCTACTTCACCTACTGTTGAAGCAGGTTTATCAGCTACTTCTTTTGCGCCATTATCCATAGTCATGCCCATATTAGTACCTGTATCACCATCTGGTACAGGAAAGACATTTAAAGAATTGACATATTCTGCTTGATTTCCTAAACGAGTTGCTGCTGCTTGGACCATTTCTTGGAATAAGCTTGTTGTTATTTTAGACACTAATTTTCTCCCACAACCTTAATATTTGTAACGTAGACATTTACCTTATCAGCAGAAAGACCCAATTGGCTTTCTAAGTTAAATTTCACACGCTCTTGGATATTCTTTGATACTTCACTAATTTTTACACCGTAACTCATTACAGTATAAACATCAACAGTAATACCTGCATCTGTTGATTTAACTACGACACCTTTTGCGTAGTTTTCTTTGCGAAGTAGTGATTGAAAATTGTCTTTTAGAGCACTTTTACTAGCCATACCAACAACGCCAAAGATTTCTGTTGCTGAACCACCAACGACAGTTGCAATAACGTCATCGGATAGTTCAATGAGACCATCATTTGTATTAATTTTTACAGTCATATTTACTACCTCAAAAAGTTTTTATCAGTTTATTATACTAAACATTATCCGTTTTGTCACGTAATCCACCGAATGCGCACGAAATACGCTTTTTATCTAGTAGTAGAAATATATAATTTACGTGAAATTACGTAGTTTTGCGTTGTTTTTGGGACTTTTTCGGCAACTTTTTCTATTTCCGTTATATTGGACATAAAAAAACCAGCAATCGGGGAGAAAAGCTGGAAAGTGACCCACAATTCTTAGGAGAGAGAGGGAACAAGAGAAAATCGATCACTTTTTTAATAACTGTATCATAATTTTCAAATTATAACTATTAAAAAACAACTCTCAATTAAGAGAATTGTTTTTCGCTTACTTATTTTTTAGAGAATTTATAGCGCCTTTTACTGCATCTTTAGCAGCACCAACTAACTCTTTACCTTTTCCGATAACTTTATCAGCTTTACCTTCAGCCTCTAATTCTTTATCGCCAGTTAATTTTCCAGCGTTTTCTTTAACGCTACCTTTAACTTGATCTAATTTTGCTTCGAATTTTTCTTCTGACATGTTAATGTTCTCCTATATTTTTCTTAATGATAGCATTTACATGTATTGATTGCAAATAAAAAACCAGTTTATTTTACCATAAACTGGAAGCAATGTAAAAGATGTAGGTGATAAGGGATTTCAAAGCCCCTTTATCCCCTAAAATGAACAAGAAAAAAAGCCCTAAGGCTCATTTCTATTAAACGCGTTCTACTTTACCAGATTTAAGCGCACGAGCTGAAACCCAAACTTTCTTTGGTTTACCATCAATAAGAACAGTAACTTTTTGAAGATTTGGTTTTACAGTACGTTTAGTTTGGTTCATAGCGTGTGAACGGTTGTTACCAGATACAGTTTTACGACCTGTAAAATAACATACTTTAGCCATTTTGTTTCCTCCTACGTAGAATATGTTTACGGATGTGCTAGCACCACATACTTAACTATTTTATCATAAGGACATAGGTTTGGCAAGGCTTTTTTCTGAACATTTCATTGTTGATTAAGATGCTCATAAATACGGTTAAATAAGTTTTTTTGAGTTCCATCATAAGTAACTTCCGTAATATTATCTTCAATTTCATTAATAAACTCAAAGGTATAAGTCAATCCAGAAGGATTTTAAACGCCCATTATTAAAGCAGGATTATGTGTGAATAAAATCGTTAGAGGCTCTTTTTACGCGCCATCAATTGGTGAGGACAATAGAAGGCAAAAGTACCAGATGTTCCGGAATTACCATAAAATTTTGGACGATTAACTTTATCATCATTACCAATTAAAACCATCATGTGTCCCCGCCATACATAACAGAGGTATAATTACATCGTAGAAAGTAATTATCTTTTATTTCAGACCAATGATGACTATTGATGAACTCTTCTTCGAAGAATACCTTAATGAAAATCATTAAATCAGCACAAGTTGAAACCCCACCACCTGGCCCTTTTCCACTAAAAATAACTTTTTTGACGGTAGATAACTTTTTGTTCCTTAATATTTCCTAGGCTTCGTCTTACACGAAGCCTAGGAAATATTAATCGAAACCCAAAAATTAAAAAAAGATCAATCCTTTCGGATAGACCTTATTGTTATGCAATTTTTAATTTATTATGCTTTATTAGCTGAACCGAATACATCGATACGTTCTTCAACTGCTGCTTGAACTGCTTTCATACCTGGAGCCAAGAATTTACGTGGGTCAAATAATTTTTTAGCAGTGTACTCAGCTTCGTTTGCTTCGTAGTTACGAGCAAATTCACGAGTAGCTTCAGTAAATGCGATTTGGCTTTCAGTGTTAACGTTGATTTTAGCAACGCCAAGTTTGATAGCTGCACGAATTTGATCGTCAGGAATACCTGATCCACCGTGTAATACAATTGGGAATCCTGGTACTGCTGCTGCTAATTTTTCTAAGTGGTCAAGAGCAAGACCTTCCCAGTTTGCAGGGTATGGACCATGGATGTTACCAATACCAGCAGCAAGGAAATCAATTCCAGTTTCAACCATAGCTTTAGCGTCTTCGATTGGAGCAAGTTCACCTTTACCGATGATACCATCTTCTTCACCACCGATAGTACCAACTTCAGCTTCTACAGAAATACCTTTAGCATGAGCTAAAGCAACAACTTCTTTAGTTTTAGCAAGGTTTTCTTCAACTGGAAGGTGTGAACCGTCAAACATGATTGAAGAGTAGCCAACTTCGATACATTCCAAAGCGTCTTCATAATGACCGTGGTCAAGGTGAATAGCTACAGGAACAGTGATCCCCATTGATTCTACAAGGTTAGAAATAAGTGATTGACATACTTTGTAACCACCCATGTATTTCGCAGCACCCATTGATGTTTGGATAAGAACTGGAGCTTTTTTAGCTTCTGCTGCACGCAAGATAGCTTGAGTCCATTCTAAGTTGTTAGTGTTAAATCCACCAACAGCGTAGCCGTTTTCACGAGCTGCTTGTACAAATTTTTCTGCTGAAACGATTGCCATTTGTTAGGCCTCCTCTTATTTTTCGAGTCTTTTGACCCGTTTACAAAGTACATTTTAGCATAATTATGAACAAATTTCCACTAGTTGGCTAATGTAAAGCGTTTTCTTTATGTTATACTTTTCACATTTCTTGAAAATCTTTTGAATCACAAAAAAAGAGCCACAAAAGCTCTTTACATAATGCGGAAAGAGGGACTTGAACCCTCACGACCTAAAGCGGTCACAGGATCCTTAGTCCTGCGCGTCTGCCAATTCCGCCATTTCCGCTACTCATTAGCAACATTAATTATTATATCAACTATGAGTTTCTGTGTCAACTGTCTTTACTGATTTTCTTTCAAAAAATTGCTGACGCTTTCCTTATATTTTTTCATATCCGTTTCATAGGCTTGAGCATGTTTAGCCCCATTGATGATTAAGAGTTCTTTAGGTCCCCTTGTTGCCTTGTATAAATCATAGACCATATTAGTAGGTACGAAATCATCTTTAGACCCGTGAATAAAGAGAACAGGTAACTTATTCTTCTCTAACTGTTTCACAGCACTTGCTTCTCCATAAGTAAAGCCAGCCCTCACTTTTGATATGGCTGAGACCTCATAGAGAATTGGAAAAGCGGGTAATCCATACATATCTTTAGCTTGAAATTTCAACTCATCCCAAACACTAGAGTAGCCGCAGTCTTCAATAATTTGGTGAATTTGAGTTGGTAATTGCTCACCACTTGCCATCATGACTGTTGCTGCTCCCATCGAGAGACCAAAAAGAGTAATTTGACTTTCCTGATTATCTTTAATTAGCATATTGGACCAAGCAATCACATTTTTACGATCATTCCAACCAAAACCAATTAATTTGCCTTGACTTTCACCATGAGACTCGTTGTCTGGTACCAAGACATTATAGCCTAAATCATGAAAAAGCATGGCATAAGGCTTCATGTTTTCTTTATTGGTTGTAAACCCATGAACAACAATAACTGTCTTATTTGTTTTCTGATTAGCCGGTAAATAAAAAGCAACTTGTCTCTTCCCACGATTAGTCATCCAACGTTTTTCAACTTTTAATTTATCAAAAGCTATTTCTGATTGATGAAGGGGATTTAACTTTGGCCGAGGTCCGTCATTGATGAATGACTTATCTTCTCTAACTTGTGCAACATGGAAAAAATAAAAACTTGCTCCTACTGAAATGAGCGTTGCAAGTACTAATAATACTGCAAAATACTTTGATAGTCGAATCATTTTCATATCAAACAGTTTACACTAAAACAACAAAAAAAGAAAGACTATTTTCTTTCTTTTTTGTTTTTAGAGAAGTACTGTACTTAATAGAGGAACAACTACTGAAACAATCACACCGACAACTACCAATGCAATTGAGCCCATTGATTCTTCAACTTGACCAAAGTCTTTTGAAGCTGAAACACCAAGTGCATGTCCCGCTGTACCTAGGGCTAAACCACGAGCAATTGGGTCATCAATCTTAAATAAATTGATAAGTGGTTTGGCTAGGGCATAGATAATGACACCATTTAGAATGCAAGCAAGTGAAGTTAACTCTGCTGAACCACCAAGTGCCACAGATGTTGGCATAGCAATAGCTGTTGTTGCAGCTTGTGGAAGCATTGATGCGGTTACGACTTTACCTAATTGTAGGAGACTAGAAATAAAGTAAATGCCGTAAACTGCCACGATACTACCTAGAGATAAACCACCAAGAATTTGTAACCAGTATTTTTTCAAAACATCGCGTTTCTTGTAAAGTGGAATCGCAAAGCAGATTGTTGCTGGTTCAAGGAAGAAACTGATAATTTGTCCACCTTTGTTATATTCCTCAAAGGTAATGCCAGTGGCTTTTAAAGTTGCAATTCCTAGAATCATTGCCACGAACAAAGGTGCAAATAAGAAGAATCCTTTTGATTTTTTAAATAAAATTTGACCTAAAAAGAAAGTTCCAACTGATAATAAGACACCGAAGATCGGGCTAGTTTTAAATAAATTAATGATTTCTAACATGATTGAACTCCTTCTTATTTAGCGTAGGATTTTTGACTAGCCATTGAAGTGGCATCTGTAGTCTTTTTTGATGATTTAAAGAAATGACTTGGTTCAAGTTGCATGACAAGTTGTGTCATCCAACCAGTTGATACAAGTAAAATTAATGTTGAAGCAAAAATTAAGAAAATATCTGAAAGAAAGTGTTTTTGTAATAAGCCGAGAGAATTAATTACTGAGACACCGGCTGGAACGAAGAATAAACCAATATTATTGACTAATCCGTCGCCGACTTTTTCAACTTGTTCTAACTTGATAACATTTAAGCTTAAAGCTAAAAACATTAAGACCAATCCAATAACTGAGGCAGGCATAACAAAAGGAAGAGCATGTTCAATTAATTTTGAAATCAATACTATTGTTCCAATAAGTACGCTTTGATAAATAGTAGTATATGTTTTTTTCATGATAGTCACTCCTTTTTAGTTATGTTATTGATTTTTTCGACTTGTTTTATGGTTTTATTATAAATAAAAAAAGAACCCTTGGGTTCTTTTTGGAATAAAACGCTTTCTTCTTGGTATGAAATGCATTTTATCAGTTATGAAATGCTAAATTATAGTCCAACTTGTTGCTTGAAGCTCTTGATGTAAGAACGACTAACCGGGACTTTCCCACCATTAGCCATTGTAATCTGGTAAGTTTGATTAAACCAAGGTTGTATTTCCTTGATTGCCTCAAGATTGATAATATAACTCCGATGAACTTTAATAAATTGCTCAGGCGACAAAGTCCGTTCAATAGCAGCAAGTGTTGTATGACTGGTATAAGTCCCCTTACGTGTGTAAATAGTCGTTTCCTTACCCTGAACCTCACAGTAGTAGACATCCTCAAAGTCAACCAGGTAAATCCGTTCATCCGTCTCAATAGTCAAACGAGACACGTTCTTTTCATGACTAATTCCATTAACCTTAATTTCCTTAGCCATTAAGGCATCTTTTGCTTTGGCAATCGCTTTGCGGACACGCTCTTCTTCGAAGGGCTTTAAAATATAGTCTAAGGCATTAACTTCGAAAGCCTCTAAAGCATGATTATCATAAGCTGTCGCAAAGATAATTAGTGGCGGATTGGCCACCATTGTTAACTTTCTGGCTAAATCAATCCCGCTTTCATCTGTCAAATGAATATCTAAAAACAAAAGGTCAGGTTGATCAGTTAAAAGAATTTGAAAAGCTTCTTCAATCGATTCACCTTGAACGATACTAGCTACTTCATTGGTTTGTTCCAAAAGATAAGTAAGTTCCATCCGCGCCAAAGGCTCATCATCAATTATTGCTACTTTCATTATTGCTCCTCTTCTATTAGTTTTAGTGGGATGAGAACTTTAAAAGATGCTCCCTCTTTACTTGAGTCAATTTGTAAGTGGGCACTAGTCCCATAAAGACTGATTAATCGTCGATTCAGATTTTCAAGTGCTGAACCTGTTCCGCGATTTGAAGGAACAATCTCACGACCAAGCCTACTTAATAATTCTTTTGCAATCCCTTCACCATTATCTTTAACTTCTAGTTCCAAGATATTAGCAGTCATTTGGGTCAATTTTACCCAAACTTTATTATTGGCTTTGCGGCCTGGAAAAGCGTGTTTCAAAGCATTTTCGACTAAGATTTGAATAATAAATGGAGGAATGCTAGCTTTCTTGAGTGAATCTGGCATATTTATATCAACTTGATAACGATTTGGAAAGCGGGCTTGTTCAATCGTTAAATAAGCATTCAAGTGATTCAGTTCTTCTTCAACCGTAATAACATTCTTACGTGTAGAGGTAATATTAGACCTGAAATACTGACCTAATTGAAGCAACAGATAACGAGCCTTTTCACTATCAATCCGCATCAAGGCCGAAATAGTATTAATAGCATTAAAGAGGAAATGGGGGTTAACTTGAGCTTGTAAGGACTTGATTTCAGCATCCTTGAGTAAACCTTGTTCCAAGGCCATTTGGCCAAGTTCCAGTTGAGAAGAGAAGATATCTCCTAAACCATTTGCTAGTTGTTCTTCAACGTAAGTTAAGTCATCAGGGTCTGAAAAGTATAATTTAAAAGTCCCTGCCACTTTACCTTTTACATATAAGGGTACAACAATGGCTGCCGCTAAGGGGCAGTCTGGGTAATGACAACCAATTTCATTCTTACTGCGGACAATATGGATTTTCCCAGTTTCTATCACTTCTTTAGAGAGGTCAGTGATAATTTTTTTTGTGGGAATATGATGATCACTAGCTAATCCAACATGGGCTAAAATCGACTGCCGATTGGTAATACTGACAGCTGACACGCGCATGTATTTCATAATCACTTTAGCTGCCTGCTCGGCCGATTCTAAAGTCAAACCTTGACGAAAAAAAGGTAGAGTGGTGTTGGCAAGTTCCAAAACATCATGAGTTTGGATGGCTTTCATGCTTTCTTCTTGTTTGAGTGTTCCCAGGATAATCGAGAGGAATATCCCCGTTCCTAAGGCATTAACCACTAACATAGGCAAAGCGATTGTATGAATCAAGGCCAATGCTTGTGCTTTATCAGGATGGAAGACAAAGATACAAAGCATCTGAATTACTTCCATCAGGGCACCACATAAACTACCTTGCCAAATTTCTGGATAGGTCTTTTTCTTGAGAGAAACCTGACCAACTAAGCCGGAAAACAGACCAATAAGAAGTGAGGAAATGAAATAGGTATACGGAGCTGTACCTCCTTGTAGGAGTCGAACAGTACCTGAGATAAGTCCGACAAAAATCCCAACAAAAGGACCTCCAATCAGACCGGACATCCCAATTGTTAAGGTTCTGGTATTAGCAATTGAATTATGGGCAGGCAAAGCCACTAAGCCACCAATTCCACTGTTAGCAGAAGATGAGACTAAGACACCCGTAAAATTACTAATAATAGCGAAGATGCTGAAAGTGATGATCAAAACCCAGCGAACCTGCGGTTTATCTCTTTCATACATCATTTTCTTATAAAAAGGGCTAATCATTAATAGATTAGCCAACAATATAATTAGACCAACTCGCTCTAGGAGTGGTAAAAATAGTGATAGCATATGGTAACCTCATTGGTTTATTATATCACGTACTAAATTACTTGGAAAAGCATCTGCCTTTTGGACAATCGGGCACAAGCCTTAGAGACTGTTTTCTACTGCAGCAGTAATAAAGGCAGTATAGAGTTCTTCTGCTTTATTTGGTCGACTTTGGTATTCTGGATGATATTGGGCTGCTACAAAGAATTTTTTGTCTGACAGTTCAACAATTTCCATCAAACGGTTATCAGGCGACACACCCGAGAAAACAAATCCAGCATTTTCAAAATCCTTACGGAATTTGGTATTGAATTCATACCGGTGACGATGACGACGTTGAACAACTTCTTGGTTGTTATAAGCCGCAGCTGCGCGTGAACCGGTTTTTAATTTACATGGGTAAATTCCAAGACGTAGTGTTCCCCCCATATCTTCCACATCAATTTGATCACGCATAATATCAATGATTGGGAACTCTGTATCTGGATTTAATTCAGCTGAATTTGCACCTTCCATATTAAGAACATTTCTGGCAAACTCAACACAGGTTAATTGCATACCAAGACAAATACCAAGCATTGGAACATCATTTTCACGAGCAAAACGAATAGCTTCAATTTTACCTTCAGTACCACGTTGACCAAAGCCTCCAGGAACGATGATTCCGTCAGCACGACCTAATAATTCTTGAGCATTTTCGGCAGTTAAATCATTAGCATTAACCCAATTTAAATCAATAGCTGTATCATTAACAAATCCTGAGTGTTTTAATGCTTCAACAACTGATAGGTAAGCATCAGGTAATTCAACATATTTACCAACTAGGGCAATTTTAGTTATTTTCTTAAGGTTCATTACCTTATCAACCATCTCAGACCATTCTGCCATATCAGCTTGCGGTGCATCTAATTTCAAATGATCACAAACAATCTGGTCCATATTTTGAGCTTGAAGATTTAATGGAATTTGGTAAAGATGATCAACATCCATAGATTCAATAACAGCTTCCGGTTCGACATCACAGAATTGAGCCAATTTATTTTTTATCCCTTGTTCAACTGGTTCTTCCGTACGGATAACAAGCATATTCGGTTGAATCCCTAAACCACGTAATTCTTTTACAGAATGCTGGGTTGGTTTTGTTTTCATCTCACCAGCTGCTTTTAAATATGGTAATAATGTTGTATGGATATACATAACATTATCTGAACCAACATCAGCCTTCATTTGTCGAAGGGCTTCTAAGAATGGCAGACTTTCAATATCCCCAACAGTTCCGCCAACTTCTGTAATAATCACATCTGAGTCAGTGGTCACAGCAGCACGCTTAATTTTATCCTTAAGCGCATCAGTAATATGAGGAATGACCTGTACAGTTGCTCCAAGGTATTCACCTTTACGTTCTTTACGCAGAACTTCACTATAAATTTTACCCGTTGTTACGTTCGAAAATTTATTAAGATTGATATCAATGAAACGTTCATAGTGCCCAAGGTCTAAGTCAGTTTCGGCACCATCATCTGTAACATAAACTTCACCATGTTGATAAGGACTCATTGTTCCTGGGTCAATATTAATATAAGGATCAAATTTTTGAATCGTTACTTTCAAGCCACGGTTTTTTAACAAACGGCCTAGGCTAGCTGCAACGATACCTTTACCAATTGAAGAAACAACTCCACCTGTAACAAAAATATACTTTGTCATAATTTTAAAAACTCCTTTTCGCGACAGCTTTGCTATCTATAATCTTGGGGTTCGAGAGTAGTTATTACCTCATTAACAACTAAATACACCATTTTTAAAAAATAAAAATAGCCCCCTAATAAATAGGGAGCTTTTATCGACCTCATAAAGAGGTGCCCGAATAATAATATAAACTATATCATCTCATTTGTCAAATAGATTTTCTTGAAAATTTTCAAAGGAGAAATTTCAAAAGATTACTCTTCGTCTTCTTCGTCTTCATCTTCTTCATTGATTTCAACTTCTTCAATCTCATCTTCTGGGATGATTTCGTTCAATTCTGAATCATAAGATTCCACTTCCGATTTTTCGTCCTCTGGGTCTTCTTCATCGTATTCAGCATCTTCAGTTTCTTCTTCGAAGTCTTCATCTTCTGGATCATCATCACTATAATCAATAGCGTCTTCATCACCATCCATAAAGGCGTTAACACGTTTTTTCTTACGTTTTGGAGCGCCGTCTTCTTCATCTTCAAGAGTGATGATTTCTTCATCAATTTCGTCGATACCATACCATGAGCGAAGTCCCCATTTGTTTTCACCTAATGGAATAAAAGATCCATCGATGTTTAAATCTGTATAGAAAAATGGTAAAGCTTCACGGATATCAGCATCTGATTTTCCTAAGTATATTTGGATATCATTTACAAGATCACTAAAATACATTCCATTATCGCGGCCACGTTCTTCTAAAATGGCGCGTGCAACCTCAATCATTGAGAGTTCGCTTTTTTCTTGTCCCGCAAATACGTCTAATTTCAAGGCAATTCTCCTTATTTTATCATTCCTTACTATTTTACGCTAAATTTCCCCATTCGTCAAAGCTTTTATCAGTTAGTCCCAGCTTTATTGACCTCTTTTTTTAACCAACTATAAATTTCTGACATTCCATCCAAAATGTGGTCAGCACCAGACTGGTCAATCAGCATCCGCTCTTCTTTATAAGCTAAGACCCTCATACCGGCTGCTTTAGCGGCAGCAATTCCCGAAGGGGAGTCTTCGATAGCTATTGCCTCATTTGCCTCTACGGAAAGGCTCTGCAGGGTATGTAAATAGATCTCAGGATTAGGCTTGCTCTCCTTAAAGGACTCACCTGAGGTGACACGGTCGAAATAGTGACGAATCTGGCAGACATCAAGAACTGTTAGAATGGCATCAAGTGGACTGGAAGAAGCTACTGCTAATTTGATATCTTGACTTTTAGCCCATTCCAGAATGGCGACCATATCTTTTCTAAAGATTGGCACCACAGTCTCTGGATGATATTTATGCCGTTCAATTTGTTGGAAGGCCACTTCAAAATCTTCACTACTAAGATTTGTGCAGGCAAGCTGATTTATCCTCTTTTGCAAGTCAAATCCTGAACGACCAACGAGTGACGAAAAGTCTTCCTTAGTCAAAGGTGTGGAGTTTTTAGAAATTGATAAAATATATTCACTTTGCAGTTGGTAATCAAGATACTCAGTATCAACGATGACACCATCCATATCAAACACAATTGCAGATATCATATAACTTTCCTCCTATAAAAAAGGACTGAAATAAATTTCAGTCCAATTGTCAATTTGATTGTTTTACAATCCAATACTTATTATTTTACTTTTGCTGATTCTGTGATAACTTCAACTGCTTTTTTCATTGCAATATCATGTTTAAGCATATCAGCTGAAAGAAGAGTGCGAACTTGCTCAACTGGCATATTGTACTCAGTTGCAAGATCATTGATTTCTTTTTCAATTTCTTCGTCGCTTGCTTCAAATCCTTCTGCTTTAGCAATTGCTTCAATAACAAGGTTAGTTTTAACACGTTTGTCAGCTTCAGACTCATATTGTTTATGAAGGTCATCTTCAGAAGTTCCAGTTAATTGGTAGTACATTTCTGGAGAAATACCTTGACGTTGCATGTTACCCATAAATTCATTCATAGCACGATGTACTTCATCATGAACCATTTCTTCTGGTAATTCAACGATTTCAGCATTTTCAACTGCTAATTCAATTGCAGCCCCTTCAACGGCATCATCATAAGCAATTTCTTTAGCTGCTTCAAGTTCTTTACGATATTTAGCTTTTAATTCATCTAGTGTTTCAACTTCTTCATCGATGTCTTTAGCTAATTCATCATCTAATTCTGGAACTTCTTTAGTTTTTACTTCATGAACAGTTGTTACGAATTTAGCATCTTTACCAGCTAAATCTTCTGCTTGATATTCTTCAGGGAAAGTAACATTAACGTCAACAGTTTCACCAGCTTTAACACCAACTAATTGTTCTTCAAAGCCTGGGATGAATTGACCTGAACCAAGTTCAAGTGAGAAGTTATCACCTTTACCACCGTCAAATTCAACGCCATCAACTGAACCTAAGAAGTCAATTACAACTGTATCGCCTTCTGCTGCTGCGTCTTCTTTAACAACAAGTTCAGCAAGGTTTTTACGTTCGCGTTCGATTTTTTCGTCGATTTCTTCGTCACTAACTTCTTTTGAAGCTTCAACTTCTACTGCAAGATTTTTATAATCACCAAGTTTAACTTCTGGTTTTGTAACTACTTCAGCGTTAATTTTCCAATCTTGACCTTTTTCCATAGAAACAACGTCAATTTTTGGTTGAGCTACAACTTCAAGTCCTAATTCAGTTACAGCAGCTTCATAAGTAGCTGGTAAAACAATATTCAAAGCATCTTCATAAAGAACTTCTTCACCAAATTTTTGGTTGAATACTGGACGAGGCATGTGACCTTTACGGAATCCTGGTACATTTAGGTCTTTTTTAATTTTATTAAATGCTTGATCAAGAGCTGGTTTAATTTGTTCTTGACCAATTGTAAATGTAATAACGCCACGGTTAGTAGCTTTGTTTTCAAATGATGTAGACATTAAGTCATTTCTCCTTAAAATAATTTAGATACAGTTCATTCTATCACATTTCAACGCTATTTTAAAGTGTTTTGTGCAGGAACAAGTGATACTTTCAACCATTATTAATTATTTTTTCTCATTGTTTGATTTTTTCCTATTTTTTGATAAACTAACTAGGACAGAAAGGATTGCGCATGACATTTATTCTTAGATATTTGGATCACCTTCACCTCGAAGAACTCCTATTTACCCTTTTAACAAAAATAATTTCTCTAGTTTTATTATTAATTTTCTTTTTTATTTTAAAAGAGGTTGCTAATCGACTATTCGAAAAAATTGCCGATAAATCCTTTTCATTTTCTAGACAAAGTGAGGCTCGTAAAAAAACCTTATCAAAACTTACGCATAACTTATTAAACTATACTCTTTATTTTCTCTTAATTTACTGGGTGCTTAGTTTATTAGATATTCCAGTTTCTAGTTTGCTCGCAGGTGCAGGGATTGCTGGAGTTGCTATCGGTTTAGGTGCTCAAGGCTTCTTATCTGATGTCGTCAATGGCTTTTTCATCCTCTTTGAAAATCAATTTGAAGTCGGTGACTCCATATCTATTGCATCCGTTGAGGGAACAATAGCAAGTGTCGGTATCCGGACAACTCAAATCAGAGGTTTTGATGGGACACTCCATTTCATCCCTAATCGTAGTATCATTGTAGTATCAAATAAATCGCGTGGCAATATGCGAGCTCTAATTGAAATACCATTATACTCAACAACAAATCTTGAGGATGTTAATCAAGTAATCACCCAAGTCAATGAACTCCATGTCAAAGATTACCCACAGATTGTCGATTATCCAAATATTTTAGGACCTCAAGTCAATGCCAACGGTCAATTTATTTACCGTGTTGCAATTTTTACTGAGAATGGACAACAGTTCCAAATTTATTCAACCTTCTACAAGTTATATCAAGAAGCATTGCTGGCTAGAGGAATTACCCTACCAACTACTCAAGCATATCCACAGATAAGAAAATAAGAGGCAATTTTAAAAATTGCCTCTTATTATATTAATTTTTTCTGATTGTATCTGTCTTATATTCTGCTCGAGCCCCACCAATCAACTTAGGTCGACTAGCCAAAGCAGTAACATGTGCACCTCCTAATTCCCGCTGGATAGGAATTAGAGGAACTTGTACACGTTTAACATGCATACCAATAAAAGTATCACCAATATCTAAACCGGCATGAGCAATCACTTCTTCAACTTCCGCAGGAGAAGACATCCACTTAAAAGCTGCCAATTGACCACTACCACCTGCGTGAAGTGTTGGAAGAACATTAACAATTTCATAACCCTTTTCTTCCGCAACGGATTCTTCTATTACCAACGCACGATTGACATGCTCACAGCCTTGAACAGCCAAATGAATCCCTTTTGATTTTAGAACATCCAAGATAACTTTGACAATACAGTCACCAATTTCTAAACTAGAATTCTTACCAATTCTGCCACCACTGACTTCACTTGAAGATAGACCTAAAACAAAGACTTGTCCCTTCTTAATAGCACTTCTTTCAATTACATCAGTTATTATTGCCCGTGTTTCTTCTTCAATTTGCTTAAGTTCCATTTTTGCCCCAATCTAAGAATTATTTTGCCTGAACTTTTGAAAATAAGATATAAATAATATAACCAACTATCATCCCCAAAAAGTTCTGTCCAATGTTACCCATGACACCCCCTAGGGCCGCACCGAATCCATACATCGGAATAGATACAAGGAAATAAATACCCACCATCATAATTGATGCCAAAACAAGTCCAAGTGGTCTTTTTTTACCTTCTAAGCCTGCAAAAAAGCCTTGTGAGCCATGAGCAAGCAAACTAAAGAACATCCAATTAGGGTAACCAGAAACTAAATCAATTAAGAAACCTGAAAAACCACCAACTATCATGCCCTCCTTAGCTCCTAAATAAAAAGCTGTAAAATAGATACCCGCATCCAACAAAGTTAAAAAGCCTGTTGGTGTTCCAATACTGATAAATTTCCCTAAAATAATAGTTAAGGCTGTTAAAATTGACAATAAGGTTAATTCTTTAGTCGTTAATTTATTCATTCGATTACAACTCCATATTCATTTGATTTTTCAATGGCTTGATAAACAAAATCTTTGGCCAATTCGACTGCTTTTTCCATTTCATTTCCTTTTGATAAATAGGAAGCTACAGCAGAAGCAAAGGTACATCCTGCACCATTGTTATTTCGAGAAAGAACAGGTTTCTCAAGCATAAACCACTTTGATGGATCCATATATAAGTCAATGGCTTTATCACTTACTAGACGGTTCCCACCTTTAATGACGAGACTTTTTGCCCCTAATGCTTTCAGTACTTTAGCCGCTTCAAGCATCGATTTTTCATCTATAATGGGCACCCCTGACAACAACTCAGCTTCCTTAAGATTTGGTGTAATAATATCAACGTAAGGAAACATTCCTTTGATTTGCTCTGCCATTGTCACAACAGTCGCATCATTATTCTCTTTAAAAACCAGAACCGGATCAAGAACAATTTTTGACTCTTGCTTTGCTTTGATAAAATTTTTAGTTGCTTCAGCAATTTCCGAATTTGGTAATAATCCGATTTTGATTGCCGCAAAAGGCACATCCATAAGTGAAGCTAATTGTTTGCGGAAAATCTCAATTTCAGTTGGATGAATTTCAAATTGTCCATCCTTAATACTAGTTAAACAAGTTGTTGCTAAAAATGGGAAGCCATCTAACTGATGGAATGTAAGCAAATCTGCTTGAAGTCCTCCTCCACTTAAGATATCACTGCCGGCAATAGTTAGTAGATTAGTCTTCATAGATAATCTCCTTTAAATAAAGGCCATTTCCTGCCGCAGTTGGTCCAGCTAATTGACGATTTTTTTCTTCTAAAATACGTTGAACCTGACTAACAGGCATACGCTGATTACCTATTTTCAATAGTGTTCCAACCATGTTGCGAACTTGCTTGTATAAAAAACCATTTCCGGTAAAAGAAAATATTATAAAATTTCGTTTAGCATCATAAGTAATTTTCGCTTCCGAAATAGTCCTAACCTTATTTTCTATACTCGTTCCAGATGCTGTGAATCCTGTAAAATCATGGGTCCCAACTAAATCTTTTATTGCTTCATCCATTAAGCTAATATCAAGTGGATAAGGATAATGTGTCGCATAATTCCTCATCATCGGATTTTTGGGTCTGCCAATATCAACTAAGAATTCATAAGTTTTTTTATGTTTCAAATACCTACAGTGATAATCATCTGCTACTTTTTCAACTTTAATAAAATCAATATCATCTGGTGTCTGTGTATCAAGGGCAAATCTAATTTTTTCAATGTCTCGCTCCAGTGGCAAATCAAAGTGTATCACTTGTCCATAAGCATGCACGCCTGCATCAGTTCTACCAGCACCATGAATTTTAATAACTTGGCCTTTATACAATTTTAAGAGTGTTTTTTCGATTTCTTCCTGAACTGATCTTGCATGCGGTTGCCTTTGAAAGCCAGAAAAACCTGATCCATCATAAGAAATAGTTGCTTTATATCTTGTCATGAGTATATTTTATCATGATTGATAAAAAGAGAAATAGTTTTTTTCTCAAACTGTCCCCATACAAAAAATGCGTGAACTGATTTTAAAATCTTACTGACATTTGCTTTCTATTTTGTTATAATTGTCCCTAATATAAAAAAAGGGATAAACATATGAAAGTTACTAAATTTGGTGGTAGTTCTTTAGCATCTGCTCAACAACTAAAAAAGGTTTTAAACATAATTAAGTCTGATAAGAATCGAAAAATTGTGGTTGTTTCTGCACCAGGAAAAAGAAATGATGGTGATACCAAAATTACTGATGCTTTAATTGCTTATCATGATGCTTTTGTAACTGGTGATAATTTTACTCAGCAACAAAATTGGATTATCAACCGTTTTAACACCGTCTGTGAAGAACTCAATCTAAATCCTAAGATAGCTAAAGATATTGAACAGTCAATTCTCGAATTAGCTACATTACCAAGTGAGAATAATCCATATCTTTACGATACCTTTTTAGCAGCTGGGGAAAATAACAATGCAAAACTAATTGCATCTTTTTTTAGAGCAAATGGAATCAAGGCTAGATATATTCATCCAAAACAGGTTGGTTTAATAGTCACTGATGAGCCACAAAATGCTAGAATCCTCCCTTCAAGTTACGATAAAATTGAAAAACTTACAGAGTTAGAAGGTGTCCTTGTAATCCCTGGATTCTTTGGTGTAACAAAAGAAAATAATATCTGTACTTTTTCCCGTGGTGGATCTGATATCACTGGTTCATTGATTGCTGCCGGTGTCGGTGCAGAACTTTATGAAAATTTTACTGATGTAGATGGTATTTTTGCAGCACATCCAGGAATAATTAATAACCCACACTCCATTGAAGTTCTTACCTATAAGGAAATGCGTGAGTTGGCCTATGCTGGATTCTCTGTATTGCATGATGAAGCATTGATTCCAGCCTATCGTGGTAAAATACCCCTAGTTATCAAGAATACAAATAATCCGGAGCACCCCGGGACTCAGATTGTATTAGAACATAAAGGAGAACATGCGCCAGTCGTTGGTATTTCAGGAGATGATAAATTTGTCTCAATTAATATGTCCAAGTATTTAATGAATAGAGAAGTCGGTTTTGGTAGAAAAGTACTTCAAATTCTAGAAGATTTAAATATAAGATGGGAACATATGCCAACCGGAATTGATGATTTATCAATTGTTGTCCGTGAAAGAGAATTAACTCCCATAAAAGAACAAGAAATCCTTAAATACCTTATCCAAAAACTAGAAGTTGATGAAGTAACTATAACTAAAGACTTATCCATCATTATGATTGTTGGTGAACAAATGAAAAGCCATGTTGGGGTAACAGCAACAGCAACAAAAGCACTTTCTGAAAATAAAATAAACCTAGCAATGATTTCTCAAGGTTCAAGTGAATTTTCGGTTATGTTTGTAGTCAACACTAAAGATGAAAAGAAAGCCATTAAAGCATTGTATCATGCCTTCTTTGAATAATTCAACAGACATATCTTATTAGGTATGTTTTTTTACTTTAGCTATTAGAATAAACAAAAACAACATGACATCCATGTCATGTTGTTTAAATTATGATGCACCCTAGAGGAGTCGAACCTCTAACCGCCTGATTCGTAGTCAGGTACTCTATCCAGTTGAGCTAAGGGTGCTACTTAATTATCTAGAAATATCTTACACCTTTATCGCTAAAAATGCAAGCCAATCAATAAAAAAAGATAGGCTAGCCTATCTCAATTTACTCCGCCAGTAGGACTCGAACCTACGACATCATGATTAACAGTCATGCGCTACTACCAACTGAGCTA
>CAACWI010000297.1_pt1 | contig 29415 bp, 27 predicted proteins | sample 2275591 | NCBI WGS metagenome assembly CAACWI01 (sample SAMEA5312452, study PRJEB27640) | indoor metagenome | biome: indoor environment; feature: uncontrolled; material: polymer tiles stone | place: Germany | collected 2014-07-07
GCAGCTGCATAGGCTGAAACTGTTTCACGCCCAAGCTCTGACATCATTGAACAGATGTTGATAATTTTACCGCCACCTTTTTTCATCATACCCGGAATAACAGCTTTAGAAACGATAAATGGTCCGTTCAAATCAATATCAATCACTTGACGGAAATCTGCGGCTGACATTTCAATCATCGGTGTACGTTTGATAATACCGGCATTGTTAACCAAGATATCAATAACGCCCACTTCCTTTTCAATTTGCTCAACCATGGCATTAATCCCTGCTTCATCTGTCACATCACAAACGTATCCATGCGCTTTAATGCCTGCTTCTTGATAAGCTGCCATGCCACGATCAACTGCTTCTTGGTTGATGTCATTAAATACAATCGTTGCTCCAGCTTTAGCGTAGCTTGATGCTAGGGCAAAGCCGATACCGTAAGTCGCTCCTGTGATAAGGGCGATTTTTCCTTCGAGTGAAAAGGTCTTTAAAATATTCTCAGTCATAATTTTCTCTTTCTTTTTCGTTTATTTTTTATTATTTAAGTTCATTCATTGGAACGATATCCATATCGTCATAAGTGATATTCTCACCACACATTGCCCAGATAAAGGAGTAATTACTTGTGGCCACACCTGTATGAATCGACCAACTTGGGCTGATTGCCGCTTGTTCATTTTGGAGTACCAAGTGTTTTGTTTCATCTGGTTTGCCCATGAAGTGGAAAATCGCATTGTCTTCTGGTAGCTCAAAGTAAAGGTAAGCTTCCATACGACGTTCATGTGTATGACATGGCATTGTGTTCCAAGCAGAGCCTGGTGCGAGAGACGTTAAGCCCATTTGAAGTTGGCATGATTCGACTTGGTTTGGATGAACGTATTGGTTGATTTTGCGTTTGTTCATGTGCTCATCATCCCCAGGTGTCAAGGGGTTAATGTTTGCTAAAGCAATTTTTTTATTCGGATATTTTTGGTGCGCTGGAGCAGAAGCTACATAAAATTTAGCAGGATTTTTAGGATCTTTTGATTTAAAGATAACTTCCTTTGTACCCTTGCCGATATAGTAACCATCACGATGAAGCACTTCATCTTCTTGACCTTCGATAATGATACTTCCATCCCCACCGATATTGATAATGCCAAGTTCACGGCGTTCTAAGAAGTACTCCACACCAAGTACCTTGTCTAAGACGATTTCCAAAGGTTCCTCTGTCGGCTCAACTCCGCCAAAAATCAAGCGGTCATTGTGCGAATAAACCAAATGTATAAAGTTAGGTTCGAAGATGGTTTCTACTGCAAATTCTTCGCGTAGCTCTTGTGTTGTAAATTGCGCAATATCCTTAGGTGAGTGTGTATAACGGGTATCCATTGTTTGATTGTTCATCTGATGCTCCTTTTTTATTTGTCTGTTATAAAATTGATGAACCGATTTACTAAACCGATTCACTAACCTCTATTGTATTCGCTTTCAGTTGTTTTGTCAAGTATAAAAAATAAAAAAATACCAAAGGATGTTTTTCCCTTGGTATTTTTATAGTGAATGTCTGATTTTTAGATCGGAGTCCACAACTGTAAGTTCTGCTTTTTGTGCCTTGGCTTCGATATTTTTGACCAAAAGATCCGCAGCTGTGTAACCTATCTTTACGGGGTCCTGAACGATAGCAGTCAGTCCTGGGCTAATAAGTTCGCCCAGAGCTCCGTCATCATAACCAACCACTCCCACTTGTTCTGGCACAGCAATTTGCTTATCTTTTAGGATTTTAATAGCTCCATAAAGCAGACCGCCATTGAAAGCATAGAGGACTGTCCTTTTATCGTCTCTACAGAAAGGCTCGATCTTTTCCCAAAGCATTGGATCACTTGTAAAGAGATCTTTAACCTCTTCAGTAAATACTTCTTCCAGTTCAATTTCTGTCTCTTTTATTGCTTCGGTAATTCCTTCATAGCGTTTTAGACGGGTTGAAGAATTCTGCATTGGCGGAGTTAAGATGACAATTCTTTGATAGCCTTCTTTGACAATCTTTTCAGCCAATACTTTGGATTGCTCAGCGTTATCAGAGATAACAGCTGGCCAAATAAGGGGGTGAAGGTAACGGTCGACTTGGACTAAAGGCAAGTCTGAATCAATCGTCTTGTAATCGGCCGCTGCAGCTTTCAGAGGTTGAAGAATAATGCCGTCAACTTTCTCGTCTAATAATTTTTCAATATTGTATTGTTCATACTCTTCATCCAGGTCCGAATTCATAATAAGCGTATGGTACTTGGTATTTTGCAATCTTTCCATCATCCCTTTTAATAAACGTGAGGTATAAAGGTTGGAAATGTCGGTCACTAAAATCCCGATGAGTGAAGAATAACTGGACTTTAAAGCACGCGCTTGACGATTCGGACGATAGTCGAGTTCTTCAATTTTATCTTGAATCCGTTGCCGTGTCTCTTCTGACATCCCTGCAAATTTACCATTTAAAAAATTGGATATGGTTGATTTTGATACCCCAGTTAATTTTGCGATATCGTTGATCGTTACTTTTTTAGTCATATGCCCTTATTATACGATACTTTGAAAAAAATAATAAGAAAAAAGTTATTTTTTACTTGTCGTGCGCCATGTTGAATCTTGCTCTGCTGTCATTGCTCCAGTGATCAGACTTATCAAGCGGTGCTGGCCGGGCTCAATCTTTCCCTGAAGACAAGGAAAAATACTCCGTGGATACAGCACATTGGTATTCACTTCTGGCCGAACAATGTTTGCATCGTCATAGCCTTTAAGCGCTCTGATACTACTTCTCCCCAATGGCGTGTCTATTTGAGCAAATTTATGATCAGAAAAAGTTGAGCTAGCCTCAATCGTTGTGGAAAAACCACCTTCTGCCACAAACAGTACTTTTTCCGTTTGGATATCGTGGATACGCAGATGCGCTTGACCTAAAGGAATAATGGTACTTTTGATGTGGACGCCTGGCATTGGCGACCAGTAATGCACCACACGATCTTCAACGATTTCAAAGGCATCGTCCTGGGCATGTGCTCGAAAATACAGCCCATCTTCACTCAACGCTAAAGTGTTATCGAAGGCACCTTCAGCATAAAAATAAGCGCCCTTGGGTACACTAAAACCAAACTGCGTCGAATAAACAAACTTGCCATATTTGGCTGGTGCATGACTCTGATTTTCGATAAACTGCCCAGCTGGATAAAACATAACCTGCTCCGAATGGGCGCTGTGCTCAATCAAGGCGCGCATTTCTTTAGAAGCCATCCGCTGACGCGACAGGTGTGGCAATTGTTTTTCGGATTGCCAAAAGGGGTGTTGATGGTCAACTGCTAAGAGTAAAAATACCTTAAACGCCCAGTAAGGCGAGCCTGCTGCGTTATAGTTTTCGGCCATATTGAGATTGGGATAGGCGTAACCAACATTTAAAATTCCATTTGCAGTAAAAATTGCTTCACGAAACCAGGCTTGCATATGAGTTGAAAAGAGTGCTTTAACCTTTGGCCAAGGCAGGGCTTCCAAATCCGCAAAAACTAAGGCTGACCAAAAAGCGCCCTGTGTAAAACGATATGTCAAACTTCGTCCAAAAGGCACCGCTCGTCCTTTGCGATCAAACCAATACTGGTAATCTTGTGCAAATAAAGTTGCTCTTTCCCTAATCTTTTTAAGCCGTTCAGCATCCTCATCAGGCTCTAAAAATTTTGAAATGAGCAAGCTATAGTAATGAAAGGCCCAAGGAATATAATAATCTACCTGACTTTCCTTACCGTCACAATACCAGCCCTTTCCTTGATAGCAACTATCAATGAAGGCGAACTCTTGATCGATTATTTCTTGAGAATAAGGCATCTCCAAGTTTTTCATGGTGACATTGACCAGAATACGGAAAAAACGCCAGTTATTTTTCGGGATTTTGCGTTCATTGATTTGGAGGAACCAGTGAGCTATATTTTCTTTTTCTTGCGCACTAAAGTCTTGCCAGATGGTCTCCTTATTGAGCAGCAAACAGGTCGCTAAAGCTGCCATTTCGACAAATTTTTGGTCGTAGTTGGCAATCTTGCTAAAATAATGCTTGCTTGTAGGATCTGTTCCCGCAACAAAGGAAGCATGAATTTCTTCTTTGAGGAAAACATCTTCATTTTGATAAAGATAAGGTCCAATCGCCCAGACCAAACGGCTAAAGGTTCCCATCTGACTTGTCTCCTCATCATAGATAGCACCGTGACTGTTTCCTAAGTCGATATGACCAGAACCATTCATTTTTTCTTTGAGCGGTTCAAGCATAAGTTTGAAACCACGTGTGACCTCTTCATACGAGTCCCATTTTAAAGCTTTTAATTTCTTTTCTAGCATTTTATCTCTTTTCTGATGAAAATATCCCAAGACTTCGCAAGGGATAGATGTGCTCTTATTGAACAGGCTTATTTTTTCCAAAAACTTCAATTTGGGTCAAGGCAGGGAAGGGCGAATCATCCTGTACCTTGTTTAAATGCCCCAGCTTGATAAAAGTGGTCTGCTGTGTCGGGAATTTAAAGTTTTGAAACTCTGTCTGCTTTTCTGTGTCAAAGGTCATACAATGGCCATTCGAAAATGTAACTTCTACACTTTGCCAATAACTATCGTGAGGGAAGTCACAGCGGAAAAGTAAGTTCAGTTGATCCACTTCAACATTACGCCCAAAATCAATAGTTAATTCCGCATCTGCCTGCTGATTAATCCCCCATGAAGCAAAAGGATAAGAACCATGTGACAGGTTAGCACATTTACCATCGATGGCATTTTTTGCGAAAAAGACCGACTCGTCCCGTGTCTCGACATTGGCTGAAGCATGCGGATACACGCCGGAGCTCTCTTTTTGATCGTGCGCATTAAAAGAAAGATTTTGATAGTTTGTCCTTTCAAAAGACCGAGCTTTGCGCACAGTCAAACTATGACGTGCAGATTTAAACGCCGTGTCGACAGAGGACTTTCGCAGATTTTCTGCTAAAGGGATTTCGTATAACCACTCTTCCTGAGTAAAATAAAGAAGTGATGGCGCAAGAGTTTCATCAAGCTGAACCATATAATAGCCTGGAACTTCATCTACTGTAACACGAATCTTGTCTCCCACTTGATACACATATTCCTTAATACCTAGTGTACAAAGCTGGTTGCCTTGAGCCATGAATGGTGCATATTCTTTCTCATGGTCAATTTTGCCAGAGATATTTTCCTTGTCCTTGTTAAGCAGTTCAATTTTTATCATTCTTTGTTCCTCGTTTTTCTTTATTCAGGTTGTTTGCCGATAGAGGCAAGAATTCCGCCATCAACATATAGAATATGACCATTGACAAAGTTGGAAGCCTCTGAAGCAAGGAAGACAGATGCCCCTTGTAAGTCCTCCGGTTTCCCCCAACGTTCAGCTGGTGTTTTCGCGATAATAAAGGCATCAAAAGGATGACGCGCACCATCAGCTTGACGTTCACGCAGAGGTTGTGTTTGTTCAGTAGCAATATATCCAGGGCCGATACCATTACACTGAATATTGTATTTGCCATACTCAGAGGCGATATTTTTGGTTAACATTTTCAGACCTCCCTTGGCTGCAGCATAAGCCGAAACAGTTTCACGGCCCAACTCCGACATCATGGAGCAAACATTGATAATCTTGCCGCCTCCTTTTTGAATCATCGCAGGAAGAACAGCTTTTGACATGATGAAAGGCCCTGTGAGATCAACATCCACAACCTGTCGGAAATCACGCGCCGTCATGTCAAGCATCGGTTGCCTTGCGATAATGCCTGCATTATTCACCAGAACATCCACACTTCCGACTTCTTCTTCAATCTGCTGCATCATCCTTGTAACTGCCGCTTCATCAGTAACATCACAGACATAACCATATGCCTTAATGCCTTCTTTTTCGTAAGCTGCTAATCCTGCTTCTACTCCCGCTGAATGTCTAGCATTGAAAACGATCTTTGCGCCTGCTTGAGCGTAAGCAAGGCCAAGAGAATATCCGATCCCATGTGCGCCTCCTGTGATGAGAACTATTTTTCCCTTCATGCTGAATCGTTTTAAAATATTATCTGTCATTTTTTATTCCTTTTCTTATTAAAAAGCAGGCTCATATGCAATATGAACCTTTTGTTCTTATACGGTCTATGAAAAATTTTCCAACGACTCGGAATTGTGTAAGTGAGGTAAGTCATCCGAAAATTCTTCACACACCGTGCAAGACTGATGCCTTATACAATGTGTGTTGTGTTTTATTTTGCTGGTGGCACAGGTAAGCCTAAAATACCAAATGCACTGAGGGCAATCGTGAAAATTAAGACCAACCAGATAACACGTGTAGAATTCAGTTTCTTTTGGCCCAACATCCAGTAAGTCAATAAGGTGAGCAAAACTGGAATTAAGGCTGGCAAGATCCCATCTAATGTCGCTTGCATTTCTAATTTGACACCATTATTTGTGTAAACCAGTGGCGTAGCTACTTTGATAACAGTTGGAATCAAAGCACCAATAACAGTTACACCCAGAACAGTTGCCGCATTAGTAAAAGCAGAAAGTTTATCTTTTAAGGTGGTTACTAATTTCACCCCTTGTTTATATCCTAGTGGCAGCAAGGCAGCGCGCCCAAAGAGCAAGGCAATATTCGCAGCAATCCAAAGGAGACAGCCGACAGTCGAGCCTTGTTGAGCTAAAGTCCCTGCAACTGAACCAAAGATGGTTCCCCAAATGACATGGAAAAGCGAATCTCCGACACCTGCAAGTGATCCCATGAGGGCTGTTTTCAAAGCCGCCACAGTTTCCTTCGCTTTATAACCTTCTTTTTCTTCAATGGCTACATCAATCCCCATGATTAAATTTCCAAAAATAGCATTGGTATTGAAGAATTGGTTATGCGTTTTAGCCATATCTTTGAGTTCTTTATCGTCTTTGTAAAGCTTTTTCAGAACAGGCATGATGCCATAAAGATAACCGGAACTCATCATACGTTCATAGTTCCAGTTGAGCTGACTTCCCAAGATATAACGCCAGCTAATTTTATTTAAATCTTTTTTTGTAATTACTTCTTTATTGTTATTCATCACCGTCAAAGCCTCCTTCAAAGTTTTGGCCACTTGTTGCACCTGCTTCAGCTTGTGCAGGTTTTGCGCTGTCACGTTTAAACACTAAGAGTGCTGCGACTATTCCGACAATCGCAATTCCCATCATTGGAACTTGTAAATATGCTGCCAGGAAGAAGCCGACCATGAGATAGGGAATGTATTGTTTCGTTGGCAAATAACGTAAGAGTATCGCCACACCGACAACAGGTAATGTGCCCCCAGCAACTTGGAGACCTGTCATCAACCATTCAGGCATTGCATTGGTCAAGGTTGTTACCGCAGCGTCACCAACGATTAGCATGAGTAAGATAGGGATAGCACGGGAAAGCCCCCAAAGAAATGAACCAGAGAGAACCAAACGTGGTATACGACCGTATTGTTCTTTATCAATTGCTTTGTCAACTCTGTGAAGCAGGAAGACATTACAGAAACGTGCCACAACGTCAAGTTGGAGCATCAAAAGTGAGACAGGAACAGCTAAACCAATACCGTATGCTGCACCTTTCCCTGAAATAATAGCGAATGCTGTACCCAAGACGGCACCTGTGAAATAGTCAGGTACAGAAGCTCCACCAAAGGCTGCAATACCTAAACGCATAAGCTGGAGGGTACCACCGACCATTAAACCAGTTTTCAGATCCCCCATGATTAAACCAGAAATCATACCGGCAATGGCGGGCTGAGTCAACGAATTCGAAATCAATGAATCATTGATCGCAATAAAGGCAAAAATTGTAATTAAAATGATTTGTAGGACTGTTAAATGCATTTTATCGTTCTCCTATTTTGTTAAGTTTTTCCATAAAGTCAATGGCGGGCTCACTTGGAACCAATTGGGCCGTGATTTTAACGCCCCCGGCAGCAATTTCTTGGAAGATATTTTCTTCTTCCGGCATGACTTTGATGCTCTTTGTGACTTCTTTTGAGCCTTCTTTATAGCTCATGTTCCCTACATTAAGACTTTCAAGTTTTCCGCCTGCTTGAATAAATTTTAAAACATCAGCAGGTTTTTTAAAGAGAAGAAAAATCTGTTGTAAGCCGTATTTCCCCGCATTGATATTTTCTGCTGCTTGGGCTACCGGAATAACTGAGAGTCGCATTGCTGATGGGCAAGCCATGCGTAAAGATGATTTTTGCAAGTCATCGGCAGCTGCCTCATCATTTGCAACAATGATGCGTTGTGTCCCCAAACTTGAGGACCAAATCCCGGCCACTTGTCCATGAATCAAGCGCTCATCAATGCGCGTGTTAACAATTTTTGCTTTGCCTTGGTATTCCGAATAGTCTGCCATATTAAGCGTTACTGCTTCTTGTGCCTTTGCTTCATTCAGCAAGTTTTTCGCATTAACCAGCGTTGTTCTGCTCGAAGTAACCAAATCATCGGCGGAAGCAGTATCGCTCACTGCTGCTTCTAAAACAAGAGAAAGATTCATCCCAGCGATGATGGAAACATCATCATTATCTGTAAAATGCTTTAAGGCGACATTACAAGGTGTTCCTCCTAGTAAATCAGCAATGATTACAGTTTCACCCTCTAAGGTCTGCATCTTTTCTAATAACTCTTGTTCAAACTGGATATTATCACTATCCTCGGGCATACATACCACATGCATCTGTTCTTGCCGTCCGATGATCATCTCGAGACTTTCTTTCACCCCGGCAGCCATCGAACCATGGCTAATCAATACTATGTTTCTCATTTGACTCCTTATCAATCACGCAAGCGCTCTTTTATTTAACATGTTATCTTCTTGCATTATCAGTATATAACATATTAAGTAGCTTGTCAAGAGAAAATGTACACGGTTACATCTTTTTTTGTAAAAAGCTCCTTAAACCGCGCTCTAAAGCCTTGTATATACAGCTTGCATATTACAACTTAACATGTTATCATTCTAATATAAGTTATATAGATAGGAGGATTTCTATTGATTCCAAAGTATGAACAAATCAAACAAGACTTATTATCTGAAATCAAAAATCATAAATTTATCCCTGGGGATAAATTTTATTCAGAAGCCGATATTAAACGAAAATATGAAGTCAGTTCTATCACTGCGGTGAAAGCCTTAAACCAATTAACAAGTGCGGGTTATCTCTACCGTGTTCAAGGAAAAGGTACCTACGTTTCTAAATCGAAAATTTCCCAAAATGTTAAATTCTCAGATATCGAATTGCATTCTCAAGACCACGAAACGGTCAAAGTTTTGTCAATAAAAGAAGAAAATGAGCCTTCAATCTTAAAAGAGCTTGGACTTGACTCAGACCAAAGCTATTATAAAATTGTTCGGGTACGTTATTTTGATGGAACACCCTTTCTCTTACACTTTACGCACCTCCCAAAAACTTTAGTCAAGGAGCCTGTGTCAGAGCAGTTGGAAGACTATTCGAGTGTCTATGAGCGCGTAAACAAAGACTTTGGCATCGATCTTTATTCCATGTCCTCTGTCGAAACAAATGAAATTATTTTTCCGGATGAAAGTGAGCTGTTAAACGCACTCAACTTAAGCTTCCGCGAACCTGTGGTTAAACAAGTGAAACACACCTATCTCGTGGATAAGAGTGTTGCTGAATATATTGTCAGCTACAAACATTGGAAATACTTCAAAACAAAAATAGAAGTGGATGCCGAATAGCATCCACTTTTACTTTTGTTTTATTTTTGCTTTAACGTATCAAATACCGGTTGACTTGAAAAATTTAAGCTTTTAATATCCACAGATTCTGTTTCAAACACAAGAATTTCATTCTTTCCTTCATGAAGAAAGTCCTGAGGACAATACAAACTGTACACAGGTCCTTGGTTCCAATAACGCCCAAGATTTTTACCATTCACAATGATGACACCTTTGCCATAGTTTGAGCAATCAATGAAAGTATCCGCCACCTTATCCAAGTTAATATTAAAGCGATAAAAAGAAGGTTGTGCTGGATCTTTGCCCGCACTAAAGTCAATTCCACTTAACTGTTCTGCAGAGAAATCTAAAGGATATTGTGTATAGCCTTGGTGAAAATGTATGTCATGCATCATCCCCCCACGTATCCCTTTTCGCTGACTTGGATGATTAAACTTAAAGCCATAATTGACACGTCCTAAGTTCTCCACTAAACAGTCCACCTGAATCTCTTCTTGATTTTCCGCTACATCAAGTAAGATTTCTTGCCCAATTTCTTCTTGGTATTGTGTGTGTTTATGTTGACCGTCCAGATAGATTTGCAGGCGGTCGCTGGCTTCAACAATCTTAAGTTTAGTTTCTTTACCATAGTTTTTCAAGACACTAGAATAAAGCATATAACCATAGCCTGTACCTGCTTCTTCTAAAGTGAGAGGATAAGCGGTTGTTAAAGCCTTCATCATGTTATCTTTGGTCTTAAATAAAGATACACTCTCTGAAACTTTAAAGGAGCCAAGATTTTCAATTTTCTTGACACGGGGCTCCGCTTGCCAAACATCTGGGCACACTTCTTTGATTGCTTTTTGAACAGCGTAATATTTGGCGGTGGGCTCTCCTGCTTCTGTAAGCAAGGCATCGTAATCATAGCTGGTAATTTGCGGTAGATTTCCCGTATCACGTGCAGAGCAACCATTATAAAAACCAAAGTTGGTACCACCATGGAACATATAAAGATTAAGCGAACCAAGCTCCAGCATGGTTTTAACTTCATCTGCTAAATCTTGCGGCTCACGTTTAATAATTGGTTCTCCCCAGCGATTGAACCAGCCATCCCAATATTCCATGCACATAAGCGGCCATTTTTTGCCGTGTTCTTTCATAAATCCTGCGAGCACTGCCGCGTTTTCTTTCGAACGGCTACCGAAGTTTCCTGTAACCAAAACATCATCTTCGATCAAAGAACCCGCATCAAGCGCTGCTTGCCAAGCACCATCTGAAGTAAATAAGGGTACATTAATCCCATATTTTTTCATAAGTGCCATCGTTTGACGAAGATACTCTTTCTCCATCCCATAAGAACCGTATTCGTTTTCAACTTGCATCATAATGACAGGTCCACCTGCAGTGATTTGCAATGGTGAAATATAAGGAAGTAATACCTTAAAATAATTTTCCACCTTAGTCATAAATCGTGAATCTGTGGAGCGAAGACGCATTTCTGGTTCCTTCAGCAACCAGGCAGGAAGACCGCCAAATTCCCATTCGGCACAGATATAAACCGAAGGCCGTAAAATAACCATGAGCCCTAAACTTTCAGCCAGTTTAACGAAAGCACGAATATCTTTCATACCTTCAAAATCAAACACTCCTTCTTCAGGTTCATGAATATTCCAAGGAATATACGTTTCTACAGTGTTTGCACCAAGTGCTTTCAGATTATAAAGGCTGTCTTCCCACTGACTTTGGGGAATTCTAAAGTAATGAATAGCACCACTTATTATTTTAACTGGCTCATTGTCCAGCATAAATTCTTCTTTTATTTGAAATGTTTTCACTACTTCTCCTTACCAGTATCGGTTCCATTGGTTATTTGCTAAGCGCATGAGCGCCTCAAAGTAGAAATAATCTCCCCAGAGGTTAGGTTCATCAATGCCTTTACCTTCTGCAAAAGCATATACACCATGTTGCAACAAACCTTCATTTCCCTCTGGTGCATCTGTATAAAGTTCCCCCAGTTGATAAATAAGCCCCTTCGCAATACCTTCTGCTTCTGGATAAGCTTTTTGCTGTGCAGCTTCTAAGAAGCCACAGGCTGCAATGGCTGCTGCTGAACTGTCTTTAGCAGATGGTTCTGCATCTGTATAATCAAAATCCCAATACGGAATGAGATCCTTAGGCAAATGGTTCAAGAAAACTTCTACCACGGAAGGGTATACCTCAGGAAAAATAGCAGAATGAATATAACTTTCATTAAGTGGAATACCTAAAATAGCCCACGCCTGCCCACGCGCCCAAGTTGACGTATCACTATGTCCTTGGTGTGTAGCTCCATATGCAGGTTGCCCTGTTTTGATATCAAAATAATAAGTATGATAAGTACTTGCATTGTCACGGAACACTGTTTTGAGCAAAGTCGCATAATGCTTCAGTGCGACTTCTTTGTAAATTGCTTGACCAGAATATTCTGTTGCTGCAAAAAGTAAGGGAAGATTGATGAATGAATCAATAATGACACGATATTCTTTAGGCTCCCCATACTTGCCCCAAGCTTGAATAAAATTGCCTTTTTCTTGAAAACGATTGAGCAAAACATCTGCAGCTTGAAGTAAAGTTGCTCGATAAGTCTCATTTCCAGTTAACTTATAGGCCGCTCCCGCTGACAAACTATATAAAAATCCGATATCATGATGGTCTAACACAAAATGATCGTCTAATCTTTTTTGGAAACTCACCATGTTGGCTTCAATACGATGTAAGAATTTTTCATCTCCGGTATATTCATAAGCCAAGGCGATCATCCCTGTCCAAAAACCGTTGGTCCAGTCATCATTTCCCTTGATACGATATTTCCCATCTGTGGCACAAGCCGAAGGAAAATCATAACCAAAACGCTCCATGTTTCTTTCAATTTTTACAATTATTTTCTTTATTTGATTCTCCAGCCAAGCCTGATCGATATTCTGACCGAGCTGAATTAATTTTTTCTTATTCGTGTTCATCACTCAACCTCTCTTAATATATTAACATGTTATATTATAACTTTTACTTGACAAAATAGCAAGGAATTTTTGATGGCTCAAGAAAAAGCTATGGCTGATATTTTTAATCCTTGAAAATTTTCCATCCCCCTGCAACGCCAAAGTAAGCGTTATCTTAATTCATTGACAATCTTCTTAACATACTATATACTTACTCATAGATAATATAACATGTTAAATTATTCTACTTATCATAGAGTAAAGGAGAATCCAAAAGTAAATAAATAAAAGATTTAGATGAACTGCTCTAAGTCCCTTTTCGTTTACTTTAAAACAAGCATTGAGAACATAAATAAATATATGGAGAATATGAAATGATAAAAAAACTATTTTATTTTATTGCTTTCTTACTTGTGAGCATTTCAATAAGTTTTACCTTCAGTCAACAAGTTAGAGCAGAGAGTTATACTTCTGATTTCAGTAATCAGCTTGGGAATTGGGAAGATTTGGTTGGTCTAGCGGATAGAAAAATCTCTCAAGGACAACTGAATATAGCCAATCAAAAGCTCGCTACAGGTTATGAGAGTATTTCGCTGAATACAGATGCAGGAAATCGTAGTTCTGGTGATATACAAATAACTTTTGTATATCAGGGACAAACCAATTTTGGGCTTGTCTTTCGCGCTGGCGACGGAAACACCAAAAATTATCAGTCCTTTGCTTATATGAATAATGGAAACTGGCAGCTTGGTCAGCCAGGAGGCAAATGGATAACAGATATCCACAGTCAAAGCCTCGAGGTAGGACAAACCTATAAACTTCTTCTACGTTATCAGGGCACAAGTGTTAAAGCTTACCTTAACGGCAAGATAATCTATGATAATCCCCGTGTGACTTACAGTGATGGGTCAACCATCGATGGGGAATGGACTGGAGCCACAGGTTTACGTCTTTTTGGTAATCTGAGTCAGTTGTCGCTCTTATCACTGAAAGCTGGAGAAGTGAACAGTATACCTGAAGTTTTAGATACGCAACAATTTATTAGCTTACGTGACAAGTGGAAGCAACAATTAATCACTGAAAATTATGATGCTAACAATACACCACTCGTCAAATATGTGAATACTTTGTCCGATAATGCTAAAACCCTTTACCAAAGTATGAATCGCAGTCCTGATCGAAAAGAGTTGTGGCCTTTGAAAGCCGGCGATACCCCTTCTGCAAATCTGACGACCCAATTTTCTAACCTCTACCTTCTCTCACAAGCTTATGGCACGAAAGGAACAGCTTACTATCTCAATCCAGAACTACTCGCTGATATTCAGTCTGGCCTTGATTTTATGGTAAGTCAAAAGGGTTACAATGGCCAGAAATATTATGGCAATTGGTGGGATTGGCAAGTCGGTATTCCTCAAAAATTTATTGGCAGCTTAATGATTATTGGTGATAAGCTACCTTCAGATAAAATCCAAGAATATACTAAAGCAATCCAGTCCTATGTTCCTAACCCTTATCAACAACTCTATACGAAAACACAGGATGTATTTGTTGATCTGGCGTTCATTCCTAATTTTTCAACTACAGGAGCAAATAGAACAGATCTAGCCTTATCCGTGCTTGGCTTAGGAATTTTACAAGAAGATGAAAGTAAAATCGAACTGGCATCAAACAGTATCAAAGAAGTTTTTCAAACAGTTACCAAGGGAGACCGCTTCTACCCAGATGGCTCTTTTATTCAGCACAATAATATCCCTTATACCGGTTCTTACGGCAATGTTCTTGTGAAAGGTGTCGGACAAATTCTTGCCACCACCAAAGGCTCACTTTTTGAAATGGACAGTCAAACTGTTTCAAACTTTGTCTCTACCGTCGAACAATCTTTTTTACCCCTCATTTATCAAGGAACAATGCTTCCAGGTGTCAATGGACGTTCAATCTCACGCGCTCCGAAAGAGACGCAGATCGGCTACGGTTCAACCACGATGTATAATTTGATCATCGTGGCTAACTTAGCACCTGAAGCAAGTCAAAATAAGCTGCAGGAAGCGGTCAAATACTGGATGCAAGCAAATCCTGATTATTATCTCAATAACACGAGAGACTATAACGACTTACAACTGACCCTTTCTTTAATGGCAAATACAGCGATAACTGGAGATACTCTTCCCTTTACGGGAACAAAAGTTTTCGCCTCAATGGATCGTTTTGTTCAAAGTAATCCAAATTATATGTTGAGCCTAAGCTTGTACTCCAACCGCACCTCTTCTTTTGAAGCAGGGAATGGTGAAAACAAACGTGGCTGGCATACAGCTGATGGTATGTTTTATCTTTATAATAACGATGGTGTCCAATTCAGTAACAGTTACTGGCCAACTGTTGATCCTTATCGTTTACCTGGGACAACCGTAGATACTGTAGCACTTCAAGATGAAAATTCATCCTTCACTACCGTAACTTCTCCCGAAACATGGGTCGGTGGAGCAGCTGCAGAAAATCAAGCCGTGATGGGCATGGCACTTAATAAACAAGGCACCAAAAACAACGGCACTGTCCTTCCGATGAATCTTCGTGCTAAAAAATCCTGGTTTGTTCTCGAAGATCAGACGATTGCCTTAGGGGCTGGAATTAGTGGTGACACCACCGCATCAATCGAAACAGTGGTTGACAACCGCTTGCTTAATACGTCTTACCAATATCAAATCATTTCAAATAAAGGGAATATCACTGATGCCTCAGAAGAAAGTAAAAAAGAATGGCTCCTCTTGCAGTCTGATCATCAAAATGCTTCGATTGGCTATTACTTCCCAACTGCTTCAGACATTACCGTGCAAAGTGAAAAAAGAACAGGGACTTACGCAGATATCAATAGCGCCTTTCCGAGTAACAAGATTTATAACGGTGAGTACCGTAAATTCCTGATAAATCACGGCCAACATCCTCAAAATGCAGCCTATGCTTATGTTATTCTTCCAGAAGCAACACAAGAAAGACTTAAAAATTATACCCAAGATAACGCGCTTAAAATTCTTGCAAACACCGAAAGTATCCAAGCGGTGCAAATGGAAACTGCAGGTTATTTAGGCATTAATTTCTGGGCTGCCACAGGAGGAAGCATCGCAGACATCACCACGGATAAGCCTATCTCCTTATTAAAACAAACTCAGCAGACACAAACCACATACACAATTGCAAACCCCACTCAAACCAATGAGACCGCTCATATCCAACTGCCAAAAGATTTCAAGAATATCCTTTCGATGAGTGACGGCGTAAGTTTTGATGAAGCCACGCACACTTTAAGCATTGACTTTTCGGGCAGTGCGGGGAGTGCTAAACAAATTGTTGTGGAGTGATTTTGTTTAATAGGTGTTCTCTTCCTTATTTTATATAACTCCCACCCCTAACCTGACTTCAAATAAAAAGACATCAGAAATTTCTGATGTTTTTTTATTTTTCACACTAATAAGATACGCTTAAACACTTTTATCCTGTTTCAAATAACTTAATTTTTCTGCTTAAACAAAAAAAGAGCACATAAGCTCCATACTTAGTGCTGCTACCGTCAGGTCCTGACACGCTTCGTAAGAAACTTATTGCTCCGAAATTTATTATAACATACTTCTTCTTGTTTTGACAAGCTTTGACTTTCTCTCAAAGATTTTGTCATTGACCTGATGATTTCCGCCCTTTATAAACTTCCATAGCACGTTCATAATCTTCTTTCATGGTCGGAAATTGTTTCTTGATGGCATTTGCCCCGATGAAATAAAAGACAATCACCAAAATCAATACGACGAAATTTATCAAGGAAAGAATGGCTACAAGCATACTATTTGGGGTTTGCGCGATGAGCGTCATCACATAAAAAATCGACAACACGTTGTAAACATAATAAAGTATTGGGGCTACGTGACAGATTTTAGGTGCGTGTATCCGTGCATAACCAATATGGGTGACAATGGCAAAGATAACAAGAATTAATCCTGCTGCATTGATCGTAAACCCAAGGAATACAGCAATAAAAAGGACAATCAGTCCAATAGGAATACTGATACTGTTGAGCCACGCACGATAAGGTGCTGTTTCTTCTTTGTAGCGCTGCTTGGGAGTTTTTTCCATGTCCATGAGGTGTCCTCGTTTTTCTATTTTATCCTTTGTCTATGGTAACAAAAACTTGCAGAAAATTCCTCTAAAAAAGAACAGTTACACCTGCTCTTTTTTTTCTTTATTTCTTTTCCTGCGCTCTTGAAAAAAATCTTTCATGATATCAGCACACTCTGCTTCTAAAATGCCACTTTCCACAGTGACACGGTGGTTGAGCCGTTTATCTTCCAAGATTTGATATAAACTTACAGCTGCTCCAAACTTGGGATTTGTTGCGCCAAAGTATACTTGAGGAATGCGGGCTAAACCGATGGCTCCAGCACACATGACACAAGGTTCAATAGTAACAAACAAGGCACAGTCTAATAAGCGCCAGTTCCCCACAGCTTCGTTCGCAGCTTCAATCGCACAAATCTCCGCATGGTGAGTGGCACGTCCATCGAGCTCCCGACGGTTAAAGCCGCGGGCGATTATTTCCCCCTCACGCACAATGACCACACCGATGGGCACTTCTTCGTTTGCTGCTGCCTTGTGGGCTTCAAGCAGAGCCTGCTGCATGAAATATTCTTTTTCTTGCTGACTGAACTCCATTACACCGTCCATTTCATATGGGGTTGAGCCAAGTCCACCGGTATATTTCCAGCAACTTCCTGTGCTTCCTCACGTAATACTTGTAAATCTCCAACTTGTGGCAGGTGTGTGAGAATTAATTTTTTGACGTTGGCTTGTGCTGCTATTTCTCCTGCTTCTACACTGGACAAATGATTAGGCATCTTGGCTTTATCTTTGAAGAAATAAACGTCAGCCAACAAAATATCTGCATCTTTGGAAAAATCGACAAGTCCAGCAAAATAACCCGTATCGCCTGTATAAACCAAAACCTGTCCTGTTGCTCTCTCGACGATACGCATCGCGTAGCAAATGACTGGATGCACTGTTTTTAAGAACTGAATATCAAAGGGGCCGACAGATGTGCCATTTTCGACATCATAAGCAATTCCTTCACTGACATTTTCCAAAGATAATTTTGAAAACTCATATTCATTTTCCTGATGGCCATAGATAGGCAAAATATCTGGTTTCACTGTTTGCAACTGGCGGTATTGACGCAAAGCGCCCAAATCCGCTATGTGGTCTTCATGGTAGTGACTCAAGATGATCGCATCTAAATCATTGGGTGAAAGTTCATGCTCAAGTTCCGTCACAGCACGTGATCCTGCATCTAATAAAAGATTAAATCCTTCTTCACTTTGCAATAAATAAGAAGTTGTTCCTGCATCACGTGTGGGATAACCTCCCCAAACACCAAGTGCTGTTAATTTCATATTTTCTCCTCTCTTTCAAACCTTAACATAAAGTAAACGATAATTAAAAATGTGCTGGATACAAGTAATGTCCAGTTGCCAAAGATATCGGCGCTATAAGTACCCAAGATAGTCCCTAGGAAGAAAGCACCAACCAGACTAGCAAAGACACGGAAATTTTGCAAGTAACGGTGCTCATGTGTCAACGCGTAATTCGTTAAGTTGACCATCGTTGATTTCAAATTCCCGGTCATCATGATACTCCCATAAGGAAGCCCTCTTGTTTTACTGAAAGTATCGTGCTGAATGGCCATGAAGAATGATAAAAAGCCAACAAAAATGGAAACGGGCAATTTTAAAACCGTGGCATAGAGCAAGGTAAAAACAGTCACACCTGTCCACTGTAATAAAAGCAGATAAATCGTATCCGGTTTATTCTTCTTCCTTAAGTAATAAGAATAAATATTTTTAAAAATTACTCCACAAGAAAAGAAGAGAACAGGAATGATAAAATCCGCTACACGTACAAAATTTCCTTTAGCTAGATAAACAGCCGCCTGTATCATATTCCCCGTTTGCATCCCGATGAATCGGCCATCAAAGTGGAAAAAGGAAAAAGCATCCATAAATCCCGCGTTCATCGCTAAGAGCGAGGCTACCCTTAGTTTTTCTCTCATTTCAGTGTTCATATACTTATTATAACATTCCTGTCTCGTTTTAGCTTCTCTACTGGCACAACCTCTTATTCCAATGCTGCTCTCAACTAGGATAAAAATAACTTTTATCAGAATTCCTCTAAATGGGACAAAATTTGTATGGTATTGAAATTAATAGACCCACGAGTAAACATCCATAAACCTTCCCTGTTCATTTTATATTTTGTGGATGGGTTAACTTCCCATAATATTTCTTTTTATTAAAATATTATGAGATAATGAGATAATAATAAAATTAAGAGCCGAATAGAAGGAGGGAGCCCCATGATTAGCCGTAAAACAACACATAAAGTAATTAGAGCTGCAGCACTAGGAATTTTACTTGGTGAGAATACCAAAGGAGTAGGAAATATCATAGTGAAAGCCAATTCCAAGCGTTCAGATGAATCTTCTTTAATCATTCCAGCAGATTTGAGTGCAGCTCTGGAAAATGATTTTGAATATATCTTCACATTACAAAAGAAGCTACAAGCAAGTCAAATTCAGTGGAGTCTGGATTTAGAAATAAATTATCGCGATACTATTGATTTATACCTTCAAGAACTCTACTTATACAACCAAAAACTTGTTGAATTTAAAGCGAAGGTAGATTACTATCAAAATGCTCAAAATTCTCTGAGTAAAGAAGAGTTGGATATACTTTTTGATGGTTTAGAATTAGATTATGAGATTTTGAAAGAAGCTCATGCTTTTATTCTTGCCGACTATAACTTGCTCAACCTTATTAAAGAGCAACGGAATCAATTCTTTGAAGGTGAGGATATCACCTCTTGGATTTTGGCGCAGATGGGGTTTGATTACGAGAGTGGTCTACTTTACCAAGTCAATTATTCTTTTGTTCCAGCAGAATGGCGACGTATCTTTGAGCAGGCAGGCAATTATAATTGGACATCTAAGGGGCATGCGGATATCTTTGATATGAGCATCTCCTTAAAAGGGAATCCCGAAAATAGTATTCCTTCCTTCTGTGCCTATTTAGGCTCTCACCACTTTGCAGGTGAAGGGACAGGGAACACAGGCGTAGGTTATCTCTTGGATGTGAACCCTTTTGACAATGACTTTGCTTCCCAAGGCGGAAGAGATATGACACCAGAACAATATGCTCGTATTATTTCTGCCTATAATTACTTGTACGATACTTTTGGCCAACTTGATGGCAATTATAGGGCGATTACTCAAGTGACCACCTGGATGTTACTGGATGATCAATTTACTTTTGAGACTATTCAAGAGGGAGAGGGAGGAAGCCTTGAGGTTCTAGACCAAAACAATCATATTACATCTTTTGGAGGCTTGACACAACAAGAAAGAGAAATCATTGAAGAAACGCTGCTTGCAGTTAACCAGGGCTATCAAGGCAAAGGACAGATCTATGCTTTCTTATATCTTGTGGGTGTTGGAGAGGATGGAGAAAGTCTTGCGGATCCTATGCAAGCCCAACCTCAAATCGTGCCCATCTATACAACAGATGTTCCCTTAATCGCAGATTATTTACCGCCTGAATTTGTAGAATTTAAGTCCGTACGATATAATGAGCCAAAAGAACAAGAAAAAGAAAAGGAAAGAGAAATTGTCGTCAAGAAGCAGGAAAAGAAAAAAGATGCGCCAAAACAGTTAAAAGAGGAAACACCCCTCCCTCCTTTACACGTCGAAGTGAACCCTTCAGCTCCTTCCGTACAGATTTCAGAGATAAAAATGAATCAGCTCCTTGCTGAAAATCAAAAGGTACAGGAGCTCCGAGAAGCCTTACCTGAAACGGGCGAAAAAGACAAAAATCTTGTGCTAATAGGCGCAGGAACAGTAGGTTTAACTGCAGTTTTGATGGCTCTATATAGAAAAAATGAAAAAAATCGCTTTATAAATAAGAAATAAAGTAAGGAGGCAAGTATGGAGAAACGTTCAAATTTAATTATTGTAGCAGTTGATGGGTCAGAACAATCTTATAAAGCCGTTCAAGAGGCAAATAAAATAGCCTGCCCAGAACTCGACCGACTAATCCTCCTTATGGTTAAGGATGTGAGAAGGTTCTATGGAATTTCTAATGCAGGAGCGGAAGAAATTCCTGCGCTTGATAGGATTGCTAAACGAAGCCTCCTTGAAGCGGCGCGTCTGGTCAACCCTGAAATCACTTTTACGACCAAGGAGCTGATAGGGAATGCTAAACGAAAACTTGTAGATTTTGCCAGAGAAGAGAAGGCAGATTTGATTGTTATGGGAGCAACGGGAGCTGACTTCTTTGAACATCTTCTTTTAGGTTCCACCACACATTATGTTATTGATCATGCACCATGTGATGTTTTGATTGTAAAGTGATATAACTTCAATTATAAACCTCCTCTACTTGAAGTAGGGGAGGTTTATTTCATGGTTCTACTTAATAAAGTATCAATGTGTCAAGTTCCTGCAGGAACAAAATGGTATCGGCTTCATTTACAGGTAGAGCTTGGAGCCTGTCCATAAGGTTGCTCTGTAGTTTTCATTGCTGATAGTCTCTTTTTCACTACTGAGAACACCATTATCTTCTCTTACACTGGGCGAATAGTTTCTTGGGATATACTCTAACATTAACATTTTTCTGTAAAACTTCCATTTTCTGGACAAGTTATATAGTATTAGTTTTTAAATTACTACTAAAATTAGAAAATTCATGAGCATCTTTTCTTAATTTATAAAAATTAAACAGGGAAATACCCCACAATAACATCATCAAAACTATATTATTTTGATATAATCAATTTAAATGAAAAAAGAAAAACTACTTTCTCCATTTGCTGTTTTTCTCTTAGGGATCAACAGTATTATTGGTTCGGGCATATTTTTGCTCTCAGGACATATTTATAGCAATGCTGGGATTTATAGTTTACTTGCCATTCTAGCAGCCGGACTCTCCATCTTAGTTATTGCCTTCTCTTATGCAAATATGAGTAAACTCTATCCTCAAAGTGGAGGGGCTTTTGTCTATGCCAAAAGTACATTTGGTCCTTTTGCGGGATTTATTATTGGGATGTTAACTTGGATGCTTGGTGTGGTTACTCTAGCCACAGAAGTTTCTGCTTTAATGACCGCACTGCGTATGATCTGGCCTCATCTTAATATTAAGCTGGTTGGTTTTATTGTTCTTTCTCTTTTAGCCCTCGTCAGTTTTTTGGGTGCCTCCCTCTTAAATAAATTAGATAATCTGACCTCATTGGTAAAAATATTGATCGTAATTATTTTTTCTGGCGTCTGTATATGGCTCATTCAGGGGACTAATTTCTTTGTTCATCCTACACCCCTCTCTTCCAATCCCTTACAAGGCTTTCTCAGTGCTTACGGTACAGTTTTCTTCTTTTATACAGGTTTTTCTTTTCTTCCTATTAATGCGGACAAGATTAAGAATCCTTCTAAAACCCTCCCTAAGATGCTTACTTGGGTCATTTTAACCTGTACTTTTATTTACCTTTTGATTCAAGCTATCACCATTGGAGCCTTGGGCACATCTCTCCCGAATAGTCTTGTCCCAGCAGCCACTGCCTTTAGTCATGTCGTAGGTGCCATTGGTGTACCCTTAATCATTTTTGCCATTTGTATATCTATTTTTGGGGTCACTGTAGCCGCAACTTTTAATACTCCAACTATTTTAGTCAGTTTATCCAAAAAGCATGAAGATATTCCCATGCGAATGGCCCAAAACAATCGCTTTGGTGCACCTGGTATCGCTGTTGCTTTGACCTTTTTGGGAGCTATTCTACTTTATCTCAGTGGTAACTATTTATTCCTTTCTGGATTGACCGTCTTTATGAGCTTTATACAGTATCTCTCCACTGGTTTCGCAAATATAAAGAAAAAATTTATTTTTGTGGGGCTCGGTACAGTACTTTTCTCTCTTGTACTTCTCTTTAGCTTTACAATTCAGGTCTTGACTGTTGGCTTTACCATTATTATTGTCCTTTCCTTAACTTATTTTGTTTCTCAAAAGTTAGCGCGACAAGAAAAATTTAAAAAGATGTAAAAAAGCTAGATGAATAAACTAGCTTTTTTACATCTTTTATTATGTCCAGAAAATATCCCTTTTCTAGGCGCTATGTTTTTATACAGTGCATTGTCATTACTCTTACTGAATAATTTGTTCTATGCTCCCTTTGCAAATTCTTCCAACTTATCATCTGATAAACGGAAACAGCTCCAATTCGTTTGTTCAATCACCCCGTATTTGTTCAAGTGACGGTACATGCCAATCGATTCGTTATCAAGGAAACAGCCCCAATCTAAGCGACGATAGTTATGCTTCACGGCATATCCGGCGAGATATCTCAATACGCTTTTACCAAGTCCCCCGCCTCGGTGTTCCTTACGGATATAAAAATCTTCCAGGTATAATGAAACGCCTTGCCATGAACCAAAGTTCAAGTGACATAGTGCAAAACCGACTATTTCATGGTTGGGTGCGTAGATGGTAAAACATGGTACGCCAATGCCATAGGATCCACCAATGGCTGCTTCAAGATCATCAACCGTCAAATCTATATCCTCAGGATTTTCATTTTCATGTATTGCAAGTTCACGAATCATTTGGTAAATGGTTGGTACTTCAAACGGTTCGGTTGGTGCGATGTGATAATTATTTACTAAGTCTTTCATATTATTTCCCCTTACTTTCTTTAAATTGTTCAAGTGATCCAAACTGAATATGTTCAAGTTTTTCTAATACTTGTTTAATCATTATTATTTTTTAAGGCCTCAGTTAGTTTTTTTAGAGTGGCTGGTTTTGGCTTATTCATCCCCCCTATAATCTAAATTACACCACTTTAATCAGCTACAGGCTACTTTTTTACGATTATTTTATTTATTATATGCCTTTTTTTCACATTCTTCAATTGTTTTATCTCCTTTTTCAACAGGTTTCAAGAGTAAATATTACGTTACAGTTCTCCTTGATTTCGCTGCTTGCTGAACCTCTGCTCTCATTGTTTCTGGATCATCAAACATAGTCCGTTACCTTTGATGCTTCTGCTTAGAAATGGAAACAAAGGAGTACAATTACAGGTACAACTCCTATACCTCCCTCCAATAATAAATTTCGTAGAGGTAATAGTAGAGGTAATAACAGAAAATAAAGCACATATTGAAATATGTGCTTTATTTCTATCTGTAAATTATGCTTCTAGGAACTTCTGAGGCTGTGTAATAGATTATCTAGAGGGCTAATGAACACCAATATCTTTATAAATTAAATCAAATATAGAAGTTTTAACTAAATATATAAATTTCGGCTTAAATTCTTTTGGATCCACAGGGATTGGAGAACTTAGCCACAGAGAGAACACACTATAGAGAAATGAATTCCAAAAGTAAAGCAGATCAGAGGCGGTGAAAATTGGAGCGAGGTCATGTGCTTTAACCAGAGTCTCATATCTTTTTTCTACCCAAGGAAGAGAAAGAGAATTTTCTATATTGTTTATGCGCGGTTTAAAAGGAAGGTTGCTCGTATATAGAACATGGGCTTCTCTACGATACTTCCACATAATTGTCAGAGTAATGTCCGCAAAAATCTCTAAAGGAAGCTCATCTGGATCAAATCTCATCAATTCAGTATTAATTTCTGTAGTAATCTTATGATTAATATAGTCCACTATCCCATTTATCCCTTGATTATTAAAATTTTTTTGGATCGTATTTCGAGTTATTCCTGAGTAACGGGAAATATCTTCTACTGTAACCATGTCTTGTTTTGCAGCAAGAGAAATCAGTGCTTCAATAACAATATCCTTTGTATCTTTCGCCATAACATTACCCTCTAATCATTGATTTATTACCATATTATACATTTTAATTATATACAAAATAACTCATTCCGAGCAATAATTTGAATTAAAATGACATAAAACTTCTACACAAGAACTCAAAAAGACTTTCAAATACTCGTTTTTGAGTTTCCTTAAGAGACAGCATAAAAATTCAGAAAATGAATTAATGCGTGTAAAAAGTTAATTTAAGGAAACATATTGACGATAAGCGTTAATATTTTCGATAAACACATAAAAATTCCCTTTCCTACGGCATCATCTACAAGAAAATTAACTGAAACAGTTAATTTTCTTGCTCTTGTATCTTTAACTCTCATTTTATAAAATATTTAAGCTACAACGTAATACAAAAAAGGAAAAACATGAAAAATTTGGTAATAAAAACTGACGCAATTTCAGATGAAACAGTAAAAATTACAAGCTGTTGACCAAGAAAGAGAAAAACATCCTGGTATTAAACTCAGAAAAATTTTTATCTTCCTCTTTTTCCTCAGCTTAGCTCTATCAGCTCTAGCAATAATCTTTAATTCACATATACAACATAGAGTATGGACATATTTTTATAGCACTTATATAGACAACATTCTTATCGTCGATTATTTAGGAAGTACAATTTTATTTAGTGTTATTGCTATAGTGATGTTTAGTCTGCCCCCCATGTTTAGAAGTCATTCTATAAAAAAATATTTTCTTCCTATAAAAGAAAATACTCCCTCGAGTAAGCTGAGTAAAGAAAAAAAATCCTCTGTTCCTCTTCTCGTTTTCGAATCTGTTATTTTACTCTCCCTAGCCTTAGCTGCTTTTATCTTAGCGATACTTTTTTCATAATAAAAGTTCTTTAACTTTCACTCTCTTCTAAAATATTTAATAAAAAATAACCATTGAGGTAATAAATACATGATAAAAATATATACAATTCCGGGTTGTTCTTCATCATTAAAAGCTAAAGAATGGCTAAGAAAACACGATTTACAGTTTGAAGAGTTCAATCTCATCACTCATAAAATTGCACGAGATGAAATTATAACTCTTCTTTCTCTAACCGAAAACGGTGTTCTAGATATCATCTCTCAAAGGAGCCAGACATATCAATCTTTCAAAAATACATTTGAAGACCTTCCCTTAAAAACTTTAATAAGTATTTTAAAGGAAAACAGATCTTTACTCCGCCGCCCCATCATTATTGATGAAAAAAACCTTCAGGTAGGCTTTAATTCCGTTGATATACGCAAGTTTTTACCACGCGTTATACGTCAAACAGTACTAAAAGATATGTCTCATTCCATTTATCAATCTTATTTCTATGAAAATGTCGAGTATTTGCCATTTTGCAACAACGAATATCTATAACTTTATAGAATTTACTCATTTAAACTGTGCACTTTTATATCCTTGTGAAACAGATGATTCCATAAATAAAAAATTTATTTTTTCAGAAATTACAAATCCCATTCTAAAAATTTGCACATTTTTATTTTTGTGCTATAATATCTCCTGAAGTAAATTAAATATGGAGGATAAGGGTTGGAACACCGCATCACCATGAGTAGCATCTGGATTTTGATTATCTCTACAGGTCTAGTTTTATTTTTTTATGGAATGAATGCTCATCATTTTCTTTTAGAAATTCTAGGCGCGCTTTCTCTTTTTGGGGGAATATTTTGCGGCTTATCAGATATAGTGATTAGAATGTTAAGACGAAAACAAGGAAAACGGTACAAATAAAGTGGTTGGATGATTACTTTTTTTGAATTTTATATAGAACACGAAATAAAAAGCCACTGGGGACATACCCAGGGCTTTTTATATGCTCCTCCATTTTTACACGTCAACCTTATTCCTGATGTCGTTGTTCGTGTCCGGAACCATTTTATTTAAATTTTTTCTGATAAAGCATGTTATACATAAATTGTAAATTGATGAGCGGCTTGCTCTGTTCTTTGAGGGTTTCTTGTTCTGTTTTCTTTACCCAACCTTGGATAGAACGTAAGCATTCCTCATCATTTAAAACTTTGTATCCAGGTTTATTAAGGGGATACATTGTATAAATTTCAAAATATCCCTTATCTGAAATTTGCATAAATAATTCATCACTTTGGAAGTTATATTTCGAAGGATAAGAATCCTCATTATGATAGAGTGCATAACCTCCAAAGTTTTTTGACTTTATTTCTTCTTCATAGTGATTTTGCTTATAGGTGACCGTATTTGGAAAGTCGGTTGTTTTTGCAAAATCCATCATTGCGATTAACACAGGATCAGTATACTTCTCATGCTTCATTTGACTGGCATAGTAAACCGCATGTTGTTGGATGTTATAAATTGCAAAACGTCCAAGAAAAAAAGCAAGGGAAAATGCTAAGATAAAATATTGAAGATACCTAAAGAAGCGCTGACTTGACCATTCTTTCCATGTGAAGCGTATAAGAAATAGCCAAAGGGCACCCACAAGAAAAATAGGGAAGACTTTTCCAAAAGAGGACTCAAGAGGCAGGGTTGACATTTCATGAATAGAAAAGCCATTTCTCAGTGGAAATATAAAAATGAAAACTAGAAATAAGGAATAAATGAAAACCGCAGCAATCTTGTTCTTCTTTGACTGAGGAAGCTGTTCTTCGATATAGGTCGTATGTTCTAGCTCACGTAACAAGTAAATCCCAATCAAGAGCGTGAGAATCAACCAAGCAAAAAAAAGAGTCGTTTTTTCCATGACTGGCCATGCACAAAGGTTAAATAAAAAGCTGAGGAGGATAAATAAATTGATGTTTTCCCGTTGCAGAAGTCGGGTTGCAAAACCATCGTATTTTTTTTGAAGCTCCTCGGGTATCTCTTCCCATTTTGAAATGCGATTAAAATTTAAAAGCCCAATGCTTAAAATTCCACCATAAATAAGGGTTGTAACGAGGCCAATCCAAAAGGTAATATAATCATGCAAAACAAGAGCAAGATAAATAAACCCAGCTGTCGTCGTCAATGTAAGACAAAGGGATAAAAATATTAAAAGCTTTCTTCTATTCAACTCTTTCTCCTAAAATGATGGTTCTTTTCGTATTTTTAGTTTGTCTAAAAGCATGCACACTCAAAATTTACCCTCAATTCTTTAATTTTTTTAGATGCTCTGACAAGCTGAGATGCCTTCCTAACATTCCTTTGACTGAAATCAATGCTCAACTTATGTGATCTTTTATAACTCCCATTATAGCAGAAAACTAAAACAAACCTTAAAAAAGAGAACCTCAGGATGAGATTCCCTCTACTTCTAAACCCACTCTTGCTTCAAGACAAAGAATGAACCACGTATCTCTCCCGCAAGTTTTGAGCGTTGACGGGCAAATTTGAATTTTCCTTCTAATTCTTGCGGAATTTCCATCCCTGCAGAGAGTTTGAAACCAACCGCACGTTTGGGTTTCTTCCCTTCCTCAGCCGTTTTCTCATAGAGGACATTAATCACCAAGCCATCTTCAAAGTAAAACTCTGGCCAGTAGATGTCTTCGTCTTCATAAACCGCGACTTCCAAGATAGGCGATGTAAACTCAAGATCGCGCTCCTCTTTCAATAACTTTTTCAACCAAGCCACTTCTTTTTCCTTTTCCCCAGCAGGAAAAGTGAGGTATTCAAATTTATATTTGTTCCAGAAATAACGTGCTTCATTGGCACGCAGTCCCGCAAGACTTTCTGCTACAGGTGAGCTTTCCAGTCCGGTCGTTTCTACCTGTCCTTCTTTAAAACTAACTTTATATGCCATAAACACCTCCTGTGTTTGTTTTTTTCTTTATTATAGCAAAAATGTAGGGCACTCTATAAGGTTAAACTCGTAAAAAAGGAGGTGAGGCACTGATGCACTCGAACTGAGGGGAAAATACAGCGGACAAGCTACGAAGGTCGGTATCGTTTCGCTCCTAGCCCAGTGCTTACGCGCTAGGATTACTGATGAAGGATTAAGGCTGGACGAACTCCTCCACCGGTGTGGCTATACGTCCGGGCAACACTAACCAACCGACCACCCATGAAATCATTTTGCACTCGCCAGGCAGTAGGAGCAGGAGACGGAGTGCGCGTCCACCACCAGCTGTCGTTATCACCTACACGTTGCGCATGGTTAGGGAAAGCTAAACCTGGGCCTGATAAGCGTGCGACATCCGCAAGAGAAAGGGCAAAAGCTCTAGCCGTTCCTCCCGGAACCACTTGAGTAAGGTCTGCCGCAACGGCTCCCTCTAAATTATCAGGAATCCAGTTTGCACCACCTGTAAAATTAACCGAAGCATGATAAACTTCGCCTGTTGTGAAGCTGTTGGCCACAGGTTGAACCATAGCTTGGACTGCAGGGTCAAGTTGGCCATACCAAGAAGTGAGTACCCCTTCTTGCGCATTCCAAGAAGAATTCCGGATCGCATCATTACGGATAATCATATGGTTGCCACCACCCATGTTTTCAAGATAACGATACTGCTCGCCCGCCATGGTAAAGATACGCCCTGGGTTCATCAGATGGAAGTTAATTGCTGAAGGGGCACTGTCTTCATCATAGTCAGGGTTTCCAGGCTCATCATCCACAGCATTATTCTTAATGCCTTCAAGGAAATAATCCCGGTTAGGGTCATGGCTTTCCCCATCATTGATGAAATCTTCGCTATGGTCTGGACTGAGCAGTTGGCTATCCACATGGATACCGTAATAATAAGTGCCATTGAAGACTGTCTCTTGGATGGCACTTGTCATCTCAGCAGCGTCCAGCAAGTAGGATGTGGCTGCTTCTGGCTCTAGCATAGAGGCCCAGTAAGCCCAGCCTGTCTCTTGGTCCATCACCCAGAAATCGCCGATTTTTTGATTGTTGGGCAA
>CAACWI010000377.1_pt1 | contig 25848 bp, 25 predicted proteins | sample 2275591 | NCBI WGS metagenome assembly CAACWI01 (sample SAMEA5312452, study PRJEB27640) | indoor metagenome | biome: indoor environment; feature: uncontrolled; material: polymer tiles stone | place: Germany | collected 2014-07-07
AGTAGGATTATACGTTTTTAAATTTTTCCTTCATAGTTGGGTTATTCTTGATCAACTTTTTGACCGTTAAATCATCAGCTTTATTATTAGCGAGGCGTAGATTGTTTTCAGAAGAAAGGAGAGCAGCCTTAGTCTTTTGTAGGTTAGTAATTGTTTTATCAATTTCATCAATTGCTGCTTTAAACTTACGGCTTGCAAGATCATAATTTCGAGAAAAGCCTTCTTTAAAAGCATTTAAATCTTCTTCAAAATTTGTGATATCTATATTTTGTTCTCGCATTAGCGCAACCTCTTGCTTATACTTCAAAGAATTCATTGCCGCGTTTCTGAGGAGTGTAATAATTGGAATAAAGAATTGAGGGCGAATCACATACATTTTATCATAGGCATAAGAAACATCAACAATTCCATTATTATAAAGCTCGTTGTCTGCTTCAAGCATGCTAACAAGAATTGCATATTCACATTTCTTCTCATTTCTATCCTTGTCTAGCTCTTTGAAGAAATGTTCATTTTTCTTTTTGGTGGCTGTTTCATCACCTTCGTTTTTCATTTCAAACATAATAGAGATTATTTCAGTACCACTTTTATCATATTCTCGATAAATATAATCACCTTTACTACCAGTCTTAGCATCGTTGTCTTTTCCAAATTCTGCATTTTGAAATGCTGTCATCCTAAGACGATTGAATTCTATTTCACAGTGCTGTTCAAGACTCTCTCCAATCATCTTAGTTGATTGTTTTGCTTTAAAATCTTTATAAAAAGCTATTGTTTCTTCTTTTTGTTTGATTTCGATTTCATATTTTTCTTTGATAGAACTTTTTTCTAATACTGTTTCTTTTTCTTGGAGTTGAAGTTTTGACTTAAGATCAGCAATCTCTTTTTCTTTTTCTGCGTTGGCTTTAATTAATTCAAGTTTTTTATCATTTTCAAGAGTCTGCATCTTAGCACTTAGTTCTGTAATTCGCTTTTCTTTCTCAGCGATTTGATCAAGCATCGCTTTTTCGGTATCCTTTTTTAATAATTCTTTCTCATTAGCAAAGTTGGCAATTTTGTTATTTAGTTCTCTTAATTCTTTTTCTTTTTCGGCGATTTTCTTATCTAAAGTATTGTTTGCCTTTTCTTCCAAAAGTTCCAGTTCGCTCTTATGCTGGTTTTTAATCTGTTCTAACTTTTCATGAATTTCACTAGTAAATTCTTTGGTGCGAACTTGATTTAGGATATCTGCATAACTGGCTTCATCAATAGTGAATTCTTTACCACAATGGGGACACTTTATCTGATGCATATTTTTAACTCCTCTTTGTATTTATTTATACTCTCTCATGTTTAGATTTTACCACTTTATTCTTCTTATTGAAATTAATTTCACAAAAATTCAGATAATTCCAACTTGTCGAATGGGAACAGCGTAAGTTGGGGGAGTTACTCAATGAAATTAGGAGACCCGTTAAAATAGAAGACCATAAAGAATACCAATTAGTCACTGTAAAGCGAAGAAATGGGGGTGTTATATCACGAGGAAAGTTTAAAGGAAAAGATATTCTTGTAAAAAATTACTTTGAATTAAAAAAAGACGATTATCTAATTTCAAAACGGCAAGTTGTACACGGCGCAAATGGAATTGTGCCTGGGAATATGGATGGAGCTGTTGTTTCAAACGAATATTTGGTTTCAATTGGAAATAAATCTGTTACATCAGATTATCTAACTATTATTTCCCAGCTACCAATAATGTATAAAATGTTCTTTCTCAGCTCATATGGAATTGATATAGAAAAACTTGTTTTCAATGTTAGAGATTGGAAAAAGCGATCGATTCGTATTCCAAGTTTAGATGAACAAGTAAAAATATCTTCTTTCTTCCGTATGTTAGATAACACTATCGCTCTTCATCAACGTAAGATAGAGCAATTAAACACCTTGAAAAAAGGATATTTACAACACTTATTCCCTCGGAATGATGAGAAAATGCCAAGAGTTAGATTTGCCAACTTTGAAGGGGGTTGGGAGGAGCGTAAGTTGGGAGAGATTCTAAAAAAAAATACAAGAAAAAACAAGAATTTATCTGTTACTAACGTAGAATCAATCTCAAATAAAACTGGATTCACAAGACAAACCGAACAGTTTGAAGATTATTTCGTAGCAAGTTCGGATTTATCAAATTATTATATTATTGACGAAAAAAAATTTGCATATAATCCTTCACGCATAAATGTAGGGTCAATTGCTTATAAGGCAAAAGACGAAGATAAATCAGTAGTGTCTCCTCTTTATGTTTCTTTTTCTACTAATAAAGATCTGGATGATAGTTTTCTGTGGTATTGGTTTAAGACGCAAGACTTTGAGCATCAACGTCAAATTTTTTCAGAAGGCGGTGTCAGGGATACATTATCATTTAATCAGTTAGCTATTATGAGCTTGAGCGTTCCTGAGATTGAAGAACAACAAAAAATCGGCAGTCTTATTAAGCAACTAGATAATCTTCTTGATGATAATCAGCAAAAATTAGAAAAGTTAAACTTAATAAAAAAATCCTATCTACAAAAAATGTTTATATAAAGTAAAAGGCGCTTATCGCGCCCTACACTATACCAGCATAGCCAAATGTCTCATGATCTTATCATTATCTTGGTTCTCTAACTCTTGAATTACATGCAGATAGGTTTCTTGCGTTGTAGACATGCTAGAGTGCCCTAGTCGTTTTGCCACTGTCGCAATAGATACTCCTGCAAATAAAAGTAATGATGCATGGGTATGACGTAATCCATGTATTGAAATACATGGGATATCTGCTTTATTGCAGAGCACTTGCAGTCTATTATTTATGGTGGAATTAAATACTCGGCTTTTTACAAAAATTGGGTCGTTTAAAGGATATTCTCTTATTAACTGCGAAAATTGCATTGCTGTTTGCCAATCTAACTGAACTTTGCGCTTAGAAGATTCATTTTTAGTAGGCTGAAAAGATCCTTCGGCAGATTTATAGTCCCATGTTTTTTCAATGGTTAATTTTTGAGTAGAAAAGTCAAAATCATTTGGCGTAAGAGCTAAAGCTTCAGAAAATCTGATGCCTGTTTTTAAAATTAATAAGATAAACCAATCCCAATTAATATCGGTGTTGAGATCCATTTGCTTAATTAGTGCCTGTACCTCAAATTGATTCAAGAATTTTGGTCGTTTTTTTCTTGGTTCTTTACCTTTGATTATTATTTTTCTTGTCGGGTTTTGATCGATTAATCCATCGTCAAGTGCATCTAGAATAGCTCCTTTTACTTGGTGATGAAAATCCATAGTTGTTTGTTTTTCGTGGGTTAGGGCATAGTCGTTCAACATTTGCTGATATATCCTACGAGTTAGCTCGCTAACTCTCAAGTCGGGAACTAACTCTTCAATATATTGTTTACTGATATAGTACTTCTTGAGTGTTATTGGTCGAACTGCCCCAACTTTATACAACTCAATCCACTCTTCGAAATATTTTGAGAATAACTGATTTTTTCTGTTTTTTTGCATAGCAAAATCCTCCTATATTATTAGTTTTTGGAATTATATCCATTAACTATTATCTAGGAGGTCTTTTATTTATCAAAATAAAATTAGATGAACATTTTTTGTAAGTATAATTTTTTTATAGCAATTAAGTTCTCTAATTTCTTTTGATAAAGGATAATCGTATTATCGATATGCATAAAAATGTCACTGATTCTTATTTGTTCATCTTCGCTAGGAACTGAGATATTCAAGCTCAGTAAGTCAGTTGGGCTAACTGATTGTCGCTCATAAACAGTTCCTTGTTGATACTTTAATGAATACCTAATAAAATCAGGCCTAACAATAAAACGCTCCACATAACTTGGACGAGCAAGATTCTTATTTACTTCGAAAGTCACATAGATTGGACTAAATACAGCTTTCCCAAAACTATTTCTAGCGATCGCTCCGAATTTTAAATTCGCTGGATTGTAAACAATATCGTCCAATTCGGTAATTTTGTATTTTTTTTGATCTTTACTTCCAACAACTAGTTGCTCTCTATTATATCTTTCAGTTTTGGGAGTCACACCATTCTCAACGGTGAACGATACAAGAGGGTAATTAGCATTTTGATGCTGCTGAGAATTTCTCTCCTTTAATACTTCCTTTAGCTTACGCTCCTCCCAACCCCCTTCAAAGTTGGCAAATCTAACTCTTGGCATTTTCTCATCATTCCGAGGGAATAAGTGTTGTAAATATCCTTTTTTCAAGGTGTTTAATTGCTCTATCTTACGTTGATGAAGAGCGATAGTGTCGTCGAGCTGTTTGAAGAGTCTATCAATTTTATTTTGTTCTTCAAATTTTGGCATCAATACCTCTAAACTGTTCATTACATTTTGACTAACATTAAAACGAGTACTCCCACCAGCTTTTCTTTCTATTTGTTTTCTATTGACAGAGTTTAATGATAGTTCAACGAAGTGTGGATTAAATTCTTTTATTTTCTTACCACGAATAGAAAATCCGCTGTATAAAGCATATTCTTTCTCCAAGTAAGCTTTAGCCCATCCAACTTCTTCCGATACCTCAGACGATCTAACAAAGACTAAATCTCCATATTCAACTTTATTTTTTAATTCAATTTTTCTATCAACCTCAACGGAATTTCGAATGGTTTCATACTTTATGGGTTGTTCATCAAGAATATCCATTACACTAATCATCTTTCTACCTTTGCCATAATTCTCTTTTGGAGCATTTATACCATTAGAAAATGACATCAAGTCAGATGACTTACGCTGTTCCCAATCGTCTTTAAAGCCCTCAAACCGTAGTTCTGGCACGTTTTTATTAGTCATTATCTAAACACTCCTTTAGTTGCTTCAATTAAATCTTTTGTTTCAGGAGTGACAGCTAATTGATCTAGCATAGCTAAAAATTCAGTTTCTGCTTGTTTAATTTCCTTATTTAAATTGACGATTTCTTGACTAACTTGAACAATATCAATTGGTTCTTCCTCTTCAAAAGTATCGACGTAACGAGGAATATTGAGATTATAGTCATTTTCCTTAATTTCATCAAAACTTGCTACATGGGCATATTTATCAATATCTTCACGATTAATATAAGCGTTTAAAATAGCTTGAATGTGATCATCTGTCATGGTGTTTTGGTTCTTACCTTTATCGAAACCTTTTGAAGCATCGATAAACAGAACATCACGATTCGTTCTATTTTTCTTTAAAATAATAACAGTTGTTGGAATACTTGTATTAAAGAAAATATTCGCTGGCATACCAATTACGGTATCAATGGCGCCTTCCTCCAACAAACGTTGACGAATCTTCCCTTCTGCGTTACCACGGAATAAGACACCGTGAGGTAATACAATCGCCATAACACCACTGGATTGTTTCAAATGGTAATAACCATGCAGTAAAAAAGCAAAATCAGCTTTTGACTTAGGCGCTAGCACCCCAAAAGTCGAGAATCTAGGATCTTGCAAAAAGCCTTGCGCTGCACTCCATTTAGCAGAATAAGGTGGGTTCATTAAAACACCATCAAAGTCTGTCGGTTCTTCCGTAGGCCAGTCTTGATCTAGGGTATCTGCATTGTGCAAAAATTGGTTTTCAACTGCAACTCCATGCAACATCATGTTCATTCTTGCAAGGTTATAAGTTGAAGTGTTCAACTCTTGACCAAAATACGAGATTGTTCCCGGTTGATTACTATATTTTTTTGCATTTAATAACAGAGACCCTGAGCCCATGGTTGCGTCATAAACAGTAAAGCCTTTTTGATTTTCTTTTCCATGAAGCACGATTTGGGTCATTAGTTTTGCTACCGGTTGAGGAGTATAGAATTCCCCAGCTTTTTTACCAGAATCACTCGCAAATTGACCAATCAGATATTCATAAGCATCACCTAAAACATCGCCAGCATGACCGGCAATATCTAAAACAGAAAGTTCTTTCATGATTGAAGCAATTGTCTGGTTCTGTTTCTGAGGAGTGGCGCCTAGTTTTTTCGAATACAAATCAATATCTTCAAATAAATTCTCAAATATTTCATTTGATTGTTCAATGTTTCTGAACCCTTGAGCCAATAATTCTAGTTGAAATTCACCAACGTTCACTTGATTAACTAGTGAAGTGAATGTTAGATTAGGCTCAATAAAATAACTAATATCTTCTTTTAAAACCTCAATTAAATCTGTTTTAGTATCTTCATCACTATATCCATCAAAATAAATTTCTTGGGCAGTTAATAAATTGTCTGTCGGGGTCTGCATAGTATCTGCCACATAAAACAACATCCTATCTGATAAATATTTATAGAAAATCATTCCTAATAAATATGATTTATATTCATTGGCATCCATCTTTGAACGCAAAATATCGGCACTATTCCAAAGCGCTTGATATAGTGTTTTTGATTTTTCTGATTGATTAGTTGACATAGTTTATGAATCTCCTTGTTATCTTCTTTGTAATATCGGCTCTATAACCTCTTGAATAACTTTTGTGTAAGCTGGCTTGATGCTGGATTTATATTTTAGTGGACTAAGTGCCTGATCGCCATACTTTTCTTTGTAGGCCGCATAATCTTGCGATTTTCTTAGTTCATATTCACCGCGTTGTTTGGTAGCGCCTCGTCTATAATTTTTGACAAGGAATAATAACTCATCATAACCAACGAACCATTGCTTAGAAATTGATTTAACTTGATTTTGGATTGTTTCTTCAATTAAAGCATCCAAAAGATTAGAAACAGATTGCCCACGATAAAGTTCTGGATCTAATTGCACTTGTAGCCAAAGGCTGTTAATCAAATCTGCTAAGCCTGAGTTTGTCTTACCAAGTTCATTAATATATTCCGAAACCGCCTTGATATCTTTATTAGATAGTTCTCTCGCTTCCGAACCATCGTCAGGAATGAAAGCTTGAATGAGAGATAGGATATAATTGTAATTGATTTCGTCAGTATGAACACTGAATAATTCATAGAAAATATCAATATCAGAGCTTTCATCATCAGAGCCAGGATCTTCTCGACGCCTTTTTAATTCTTCAATCACATTCTCATATTTCCCTGCATACTCTTCAATTATTTTGGTTGTCAGATTCGATTTTTCGAAAATAACCTCTTGGTTGTAGTCGGAATAAACTTGAATCGAAGCGAAATACTTATCAAATTCTTGGTATGCTTTAGCAAATCGTTCTAACTCAGTGTCAGTAGCAAAGTCAATTTCTGGTGTTTCTTCTGGAGTTCTTGCAATATGTTTTAACTGTTTTATTTTTTCATCAAAATTTGCTTTTTCCTCTTCCCAACTTGGCGCTAAGACATAATTTTCACCACCGTTTGAATATAAACGTAGAGCATAGTCAACAGCCTCTTTAAAAAGATGTGGTTTTTGAAAAGTAACAATTTGACCATAAGATTTTGTCTTATCAAAAAGTCGGTTCGTTCTACTGAATGCTTGAATTAAGTCCTGTGGTTTCATTGGCGCTCGATCAATGAATAGAGTTGAAAGGCATGGCGCATCAAAACCAGTCAACAAACGGTTCACAACAATCACCAAATCAAGTTGTTCTTCTCTAAAGGTAAACCGTTCTTTTTTACGTGCTAATCGCTCATTGACATCACTATTGTAAGCTCTAATATCTGTTACTGAATAATGTGTATTAAACTCTTCATTATAATCCTTAATCGCTTGTTTCATATACTTTTGATTATCAACACTCGATTCTTCATTTTCAGTTACCGAATAGGTTATGGCTATTTTGGGGAAATCAGGCAATACACGTTTCCCTTTTTCACTTACTTTCACTGATATGGCGCCATTCTTAACCTGTTGAAACAGATCATAATATTTTTGAGCGATTGCGATACTCTTAACAGTCAATATTGCGCTATACGTCCGCCCAACGCCATTTTGAAAACCTAGTTTTTGATAAGAATGATTAACGATCGAATCAATCACTTCCAGCATATGTTCATTTGTTTCGTAAATCGAATCAGGAATTTGACTTTCATCTATGTCATTAATGATCGTATGCTTATATTCTGGCTGAAAGCCAAGAACGGCTTTATCATGAATTGCTTCTTTAACTGTGTATTGATGTAGCCTATCACCGTATTGTGCTTCAGTAGTTTGAGCTAAATCACCTTTTTGCGCACGTTTATTTTCCTTGAAGATTGGCGTACCGGTGAACCCGTACCAAAGAGAGTGAACAAAGAATTGTTGAATTGCTCGTTGGCGTTCTGGAGAAACCGCACGATGACATTCGTCCACTACAAAAGCCAGTTTTAGCTCTTTAATTCTTTTGTGTTCTCTTGCGTATTTGCCCTCTTCGAACTTTTTCATCATTGTACTAATCTTTTGAATTGTCGTCACAACCACGCGTTTATCTGAAGCATAAAGACGCTTTACTAAATTGTGAGTATTCTCTGTTTCATCGATATCAATCGTGTCATTTTCCGCATAAGAAAGAAAACTTGAAGTCGTTTGTTGGTCTAAATCCCTTCTATCAACGACAAAAATCGTTTTTTCAATCGCTGGAATTTGAAGTAAATTACGTGCCACTTTATAACTGGTCAAAGTCTTACCGCTGCCGGTAGTATGCCACACATAACCGGATTGTTGGCGACCGCTAGCTTTTTTAACCGCTTCAATTGCATGAACTTGATATGGACGAAGCAAGATTAAAGCTTTTTTATCATCATCAATTACCGAATATTGCATAACCATCTGGTGCGCTCGTGGAATCGATAATACTTGATCGGTAAAATCATTTAGTGAAACAACTGGGCGATTATTTTTATCAACCCACTTTGTCAAGAATTGGTCATTTATCTTAGATTCTTTAGCTGCAGCAATATATCTTGTTTCAGTCGCATTAGAAACGACGAACATTTGTAAAGTAGAGTAAATCCCCCTAAACTTTCCTTCGCCATCATATTTTTTTATTTGGCGAAAAGCATCCATAAATCCCGTTGAGCGATTCTTTAGCTCAATATGAATCATCGGTAACCCATTAATTAATAAGGTTACATCTAAACGTCGATCAGCATCTTTAGTGTCAATCTTATCTCTTAGCACCTGATTAACTACTTCGTAACTAGATTTTCCCCCAGCTACATTATCCCGCCGTAAAACTTCTAGTCGAATGGTTCCTAGACTTGCATCTTCTCGTTGGACTTGGACTTTAGCAATGCCATTTTCACCAGCAATCCATTTTGCGGCTTCATAATAATTTACAAAATTCAGTTGGTTTTGGATTTGGAGTTTTTCCTGCTCTGTTAAAGGACTACCGTCCAATACACGTACATTATTTTGCTCTAATTTCTTAAAGAAATTTTGCCATAATAAAGAATCATTATTTAAGTCTTTTCGATAAGTCCATTGACTCTCACCACTTGTTAATTGGTTAATAAGTTGTTTTTCAATAACTGCTTCGCTTGTATAATCACTGCTCATTTCTTCAACTCCCTAAATATAGGATTTTCGCTTTATCACATCGTAAGTATAAAATGGATTCATACTTGTAATTATATCACGAATGCGCTTATCTCCTAGTAATTTTAATAAGTTTATCTAAGAAATATGGGATTTTCTGCTATCTCTATTACCATATATAAGTACCAAACTAATAAATATATGGAGGCGTTCAAATGAAGCAAAGTAAACAGAATAGTAAATTTAAGGAATTGGAGAAATTAGATAACGTTAAGGTTGGCTATGCACGGGTAAGTAGCTTAGACGATCGTCAGAAACTTGGGCTTGAAGTTCAAACAGAAGCATTGGTAGGCTGTTCAATCATCTTCTCGGAGAAACAATATGGCAGTAACGACAATAGAACGGAATTAGACAAAGCAATTAATCTGGCTAAAGATTTAGCTAGTTGTGGTAAACAAGTGTCTTTCTGCGTCTACAAAATGGATAGGTTAAGCCGTAAGACCTCTACCCTACTTAAACTAGTTGAGGATTTAAAAGAATCTGGGATAGAGTTTGTTAGTATTAAAGAAAATATAGATACAGCAACTCCTACTGGGATTCTTATGTACCAGTTACTTGGTATATTTGCCGAGTTTGAGCTTAACAACCTAAGACAACGAACCCGTGAAGGTTTAGAACAAGCAAGAAAGAATGGTGCTGTTCTTGGCAAACCACCTATTCCAATGGATAAACAAAAAGAAATAATAAGACTATACCAAATGAATAGTTTACCAATTAAGACTATTGCCAAACGCCTTAAACTTTCTGAGAGCAGTATCTATAAAGTAGCGAGGCAACACGGTTTATCTCGAAGATATCCTCAGAAATTACTTTAAATATTTATTGAGTTATGGTAATATTCCATTAAAGCCACTTCATTTTTTACCGAAGGTTATAGCAAGTTTACATTTTCGCACTTATACAACTAATTTAATATTATACGTTAGCTGATTTAACAGGGTTTAACCCATGTTAGGTCAGCTTTTTTGTTGAACTTGTTAAGGCGTTCGTCAAAAAAAGGTCTACACCGCTTAAAAAGGAGGGGAAATTATTGGGAAAAGTTAAGAAGTGCTTATTAGCATTTTCTGTTTTGTTAACGGTGATTTTAGTAGTTGGTTGTTCAAATAATTTTAATATTGATGGTATGTGGGAAAGTTCAAGCGGAGAGATTTATTCATTTAGTGATGGCTCAGTTAGTGCATCGTTATTTGGTTTTAGTGGTGGTCCATATGGCAGTTATACCTTGTCTGAAAAGACAGATGATGATGGCAACTATATCTTATACGGTTCTCATATTACTGGTGGTGAGGTTAGCTACAGCGTGACAGTTGACAATAATGACCAAATTAGTTTGACATTAACTAATGAATCGACATTTGCTCCTAAATCACTAACACTTGAGAGGAAGTAACTGATGGATAAAATATTGGGAAGTTTTAAAAAGATGAATCAAAAAGCACAAAGGCTACTAATAGCTTGTTTAGCTTCATTTATCTTACTGTTATTCTTTGGTTTCAAAGATGCAGGTCATACTTACTATAATGGTAGCATATATGAAGCCGGTAGTGTCTTTCAGCCAGAAGAATATTCCATTTCTGGTTTAGGTACAGATTATGACAACCAAGCTTTTGGAAACAATAGCCTAACAAAAGCTCTGTTAGGTGATGCGGAGCCGCTAAATAACCAAGTCAAAAAGATGCGGCAAACAAACTTAATGCTCGTTATTGTGTTCGGCATTAGTGCGCTAGGTTCTATCTACCTACTGTGGCAAGAAAAAGACTTCAAAGATTTTTTAATTTCAATTCGCTAGATATAAATATGGGAGGATAGATTAAATGGAAATTCTTGCAGTAATTTTATTAGTAGGATTTGTGGGTTATAAATATTTGAGTCACTCAGCAAATATAGCTGCACTTAAAAGTGATGGCGACAAAATTATTGACCGTCCAAAACAATTTATGCGACAAAAACATATATTTACTACAAAAGTTACTAATATCTATGATGTATACAACAAACTAGATTTAGAATCGTTGAAGTCTGTTCGCATTGAAGTCGGTAGCACATCAACAGGTGGTGGCTTAGAATTTGTTTATTCATACAATATGAAATCTGGTTTTACTGCCTTTTTAAGATGTGTTTCATCTGAAAATGACATGCAGAAATATGTCTTTTATCTATCTGAAATTGAAGGCAATATCGGAGATATGGAAGCTAATGTGCTATTAACTGCAATCGAAAAAGCCTTTATGTCTTTAGATAACGATGTGGTTGTAGATCGTGAATTAGTTGAATTTAAATCAAAGAGTGGATGTAAGCATTATTACTGCGCCTTCGAAAAAAATGGTATGAATTTAGACCATTACAAATGTTCTAAATATTCTCGTACATTTGATCGCTGCGATAATCCCCATTATATCCTTAAATCTGAATTAGAAGAATTAGTATTAATGGAACTAAATTCACTTATAAAGCAAATTCAATTTGACGAAGCTGATTTTTTGAAGAAATTAGAACAAAAGTTCAAAATTGAATCTAATAGAAAAAACAATAAGCAGCGACAAAAGTTACTTAATGACAAACGGCGCTTCGAGGAGATTGACCAAATTATCCAGCGACTTTATGAGGATAACCTTGTTAGAAAGCTTAGTGACGACCGGTTTATAAAGATGATCCAGAATTACGAGTTAGAACAATCCAGGCTCAAAGATTCCATATATATCGTAAAACAAGAACTGTCTATGCAAGAAAACCAGAGTATGGATATCTCTAGATTTATGCAAAGAATCCATAAATATACCCAAATTACTGAATTATCTGTAGAAATTGTAAATGAGTTAATTGACAAGATTATTATCCATAAACCAGAAGGTAATAAACGAAACCGAATCTTAAAAATTGAAATACATTACAATTTTATAGGTAATTTGGGCAAATAAAAAGTGATTAACGCTAATTCGTTACTCACTTACCCCTTATATTAGTGACTGCTGAGTGACTCGATACTATAAACAGTGCTCTTTTTTCTTAAATCTTTCAAGTTAAAAATATAGTTTATAATGCTATCTTCTTCCATTTTCTGATTTTTGTTCGGAAAGTTCCAAAGGGTGCTACAGTATTGACATGAATAAACTTATATACTTCCCAAGTCGCTGTTTTAGTAGCTTCATCTGCCCATTTTCGCATATGTGGTTTAAATAGTTCTTCTTCACTTAATGAATCAATCATTACATAAATAGAATTGATATTTTCATTTAATTTACCTTTCAACTCTTGCAATGATAAATGAGCATAAGTATCCGTAAACCACTGATATAATTCACCGAGTTTATTCCATTTAAAGTTTTCTGACGGCGTCCTGACCTCAAGTCCTTTTTTCTCATCTTCTTCCCACTTAAGTATTAAAGTTGTCCATCCAACCTGATAAGCAATGTTTTCAGCTGGAGTTCTATCAACTTCATCAACTCTCTTGTCTTTTAAAGATTCTGGAATATTATCAAATTCCGAAATATACTTCTCAAATGTTTTTCCTATTTCAGCTTTTAGTTCTTCCTTATTTTTGTACGCTCGCAAAATAACACCTTCCTTCAGATTAAATTATATCACTAAAAAACAGCAAATGGAAACGTTAACATAAGTAATATTACATTTTTTTATTACTGTATAGTCATTATTTTATCAATGAGCGCAAAATAGGATTAACCAGATGATAAATATAACGAGATTTAATAAGTCCGAATTTCTTAGCTAAAATACTAACGATTATACCCGTTAATAAAAAAATTAAAATATATCGAATTTCTCTTTGACTAAATTTTTTAAGTTTTTTCATCTTGTTTTTTCCTCCTGTTTGTCTTCTTCTTTTCTGTGATAAGAATGGTCACGTACTTTTTCATACATTTTGTAGTCTGAAGCAATACTATCTATTTTATCCTGGAGGACTTGCCTTTCTACAGAAGCTTCTAAAATTTGCTTTTCAATTTGTCCCTGCATGCCAATTGTAGGTTCTATGTGATAATCTTCTAAAAGTATTAATGATGAGTCATCACCTTCTTCAAAAGCTAAAAGTGCTGAGGATAGTTTATTCAAATCACTAATCTTATTATCTAGAGTATCAAGTGTAGTTAGTGTTGATTCATACTGTTCTTTAAAAGTATTACTCAAAGCTTCAAATTGTTCCCCATCAGAAATATCATGCAAAGATAAGAATTCAAACTCTTTTATCAACTGATCAAGTTTTGAAATATTTTTATGTTTGTTTAAAACCACTTGACCATTGTTATAAGCAAGTTGTTTCATTAAGATATCACCTTTCATATACTTATTATTTTCCGACTTATCCGTAATCATGAAAAAAAAATAATCGGACTTCTTGATAAAGATATCAAACTTACCATCTTCTAATTCATCAAATTGTCTTCTTGGAATCTTAATAAGCCCTTTGTTAGATAAACCATAATCAACTTCTAAATAAATACCAGTCAATGTTTCAGATTTTACTTGCCAGGGCTCAATCGTTAAACGCATTTCAAAATCATTTTCTTTTGCTTTGAGTAATTTATCATATTCTGATTTGATAGTTTCTAAAGGATAACCTACTTTATTTTTTGAAGTACGTTTTTCAATAGCAGCCAAACTATAACCACCTCTTTTTGACAAACCACTGTCTTTAGTATTTCTTTCTTGCTCACTATCTAGCAGACGGTAAGTCACATGCTTGCCTGAAAAGTCGACAGATAAATTAAGAGCTTTGGCTTTTTCTTTGAAGTCTTCAAGGGATGTTGCATGCTTCAGTAAAAAGTCACAACGTGATTTTATTTCACGTTTGAAAGATGTTACCTTTTGGTATGCTTCATACTTTGTATGATTAAATAATTCAGACTTTTTATCAATTATCTTTGCACCTTTTAAATCAGAAAGTCTGTCTGAAATGAGTTCCAATTTTCGCTTAGTAAATTTTTGCCATCTAAACTTTTTGAGCGTGACAGTATCCGTTGATGAAAAAATAATATGATTATGGACATGGCCTTTATCAACATGAGTAGCCATTACAAATTCATGATGACCACCTGTCAGCTCCAAAACTGTTTGTCGGCCTATTTCATGTATTTCTTCCAATGAAAGATTATCTTCTGGTGAAAAAGATTGAATAATATGATGCGCTAAGACACCTTTACCAGACTTTAAATCAGAGTTTTCTCTTCTTCCAAGGCGCTGGTCAGCTAACTTTTTTGTCAAACACATTTCAATATCTGCTTGACCTAAGTTTGAAACTAAGTGACCTGAAATGAGCTGATGATAGACTTGTCCATCCTTGACTACTAATGGAAATGGACTATCCTTTGATAAATCAGTTTCCAAAGTTTTAGCATCATCTAAAATATACTTAACAGCTCTTTTAAGGCTATCCGTTTTTTTAATTTGTAAGACTTTTGTAACGACCATATATTAATCTCCCTGAGCTTCAAAGTGACTAATGAGTTCAAGAAGTTTCGTATCAATATCTTTCACCTCATTCAATAACTTTTCTAAAACTTCGACAGAAACGTCATCACCCAAGTTCACACCCTTAGCTATTTGATTGATGTTTACACCAATTCGATTGACCTCTTTTTTAAAATCAATTAAACCTTCAAAGTCAACAACAGTCACTTGACCAGTTGTTAGCATAAGTCTTGCAAAGTTGGAAAAGTTTTCGAGTTCTGCCATCTTCATTTGTTTTTTAATTTTTATATTCTCTTCTTCAGTTACCCAGAATAACTTTTGAATGTGTCTGCTTCGTGAATTTTCTAACCTCATTTTTAGTAATCTCCATTCTATCTTTTTGAACTTCTCATTTTAACCTCTTCCTCTGGCAAGCATAGCATTTGTATATACAAATACGAAATTCAAAAGAATAACCCTTCTCAAATTTATCTGTTTGATAAATTTGAGAGGTTATCTTTTTTCATGTTTTTGGGGAAATCCCCAATCCCCTTTTTAAGTGCTTCGCACTTTTTATAGAAACTACTCTTCAACAATAGTTCCATAACGAACAAGCTTATCAACTAATAATTGGTAAGTTTCATCAGTTAAGCTTGATAAGTATTCACTTGTTTTTAAATAACTATCTGCTAAATCTGAGTCACTTTCTTTCAGCCATTGGTAATCAGATTCAACTTCAGCAATCATAGCTTTCCTACTAAAAGATAACTTATTTGTATCAACAATCAATTCTGATGACTTCGATAGATAAGTCACTTGTGATAATAATACTTCTTCTATTTCTTTCATTAATTTTCTCCTCTTCTACTTTGAGTTGCTTTTAGTTTTAATTGAGTGACAAGGTCTACTTGGTTTTCTCCTTGTCGCTCTCTAACTTTTTTGAAGCTTGTTCTTCCTTCTCTTTTTCTTTGACGTCCTGCAAGCTCACTTCTTTCATTTGCCTAAGTTTATTCTCAAATGAATTTTCCTTTGAAGATTTATTTAACAGTTTTTCTAAGTTAGCATCTAAATTTTGAATCAACTCTTTTGATTCCTTTTGTACAACGACTAATTGATTCTCAAGTTGTTCAAGTGTTTCTTTATCCTGACTCCAGGAAGCCAAGTAACCAAAACTATAGTCACTCGTATCAAATCCAAAATGACTTGCCACTACATAAGCAACTGACTCTGCTTGTAGTTCTGCATGACTGCGATTAATATTTCCGATATCATGTTTTAGGTGCATGTGAGCCAATTCATGAAAAATTGTTTTCAGTGTTTGTTGTTCTGACATACCTGATTTAATAACAATCGTTTTATTCTTTGGTGAATAATAACCATTGCTAGTTGTTAAGGTTTTATCAAAAGTTAACGTTACACCTTGACTCTCTGCAAAAGTTTTTGTTGCTCGATAAATTGAGGCGTATTGCTCATGAGTTCCTTCTAATTCATGAACCATTCTAGGCAACTCTTTACCTTCAGTTTGTGCAACATCAAAAACAGGAACCAACTTAAAAATAGTTTTTGTCTTTTCTTTTCCCTCTTTATCCAGGATAACTTTACCAGTTTTTTGGTCTCTTTCTTTGATTGTCATTGGAGCAAAAATCCGTAAACTTTTCTCTCCTTTTTTAACACTTCTTTCAAAATTTTGTTTCCATGATTTGAAAGAGGCTACTTGAGAAACGGTAGGATTCTGTGCAATTAGAAGCTGGATATTTCTTGGCGAATAAGTATGAAACTTACTCATAACAGTTAAAAATTGTTTATAATTTTTAGAATTCAAATAGTTTTTGACACCTTTCTTTAAATGTTTTGATAAGGCTCTTGTATCTTTTTGATTAATCAGATCACTAATACTTACATCACCTCCTTCAATTTTTTCAATACTATTCTCTATGCTTTTATCTTCCAAAACACTTTTATCATTTTCAATCTCTAGCTCTGGCTCGAGGTCACCATTTTCTAAAATAGCTTTTAATTCTTTTCCCTCATCAAGGATATAATTTGCATTGATAGAATGGATTTTGACACCAGTCTCAGATTGACTGAGAACTCCTAGAATAACTTTTTCTTCAGCATCAGTATCTAACTGCAAGTTTAAGGGCTTTTTCAATCTCAAAAGTGAAGCTGGGATTGTCACACCATCCTCTGTTCGAAAAGCAATTAATAAATCTTGATCGTCTGTCCGTATAGCAGATGTTGTATTGATATTATGAAACTTAGAAATACTTGATAAGTCATCAAAAAGAAATGAGGAGGAATCAACTATTGCTTTTAAATCAGGGAGAACTTGAAGCTTTTCAAATGTAGCCCCTCTGTTAGTAATCATGATATTGTCATAGTTCCCTTGACCAATAACAAAGTCTTCTAATGTTTTCTCTGAAGTCTGGCCCTCCTTTATTGGAAAAAGACCTGTTAAGTGCATGAAATTTCTTTTTTGAAATTGAACTTCCATAGATTTAACTTCATCTTTATCTTGATAGAAATAGTAAACTTTTCTATCTGCCAACTCATCTTGATACCACTCTGCCATTGATTGTAGCTGAGGTGCATAACGATTTAATTTTTTTAATTCTTGGTCAGTTATGGGATGATAGTTCGGTTTATAGATTGACTTTGAAGTAGAACTTGTGCTAAAATATAATAAAGGCTGAGACTGAGGCTGGTTTGGTGACAAGCTAGTCAAAAGATGTGAATTCACATCAGGTAGAGGTGTTGCCTCCTGACTTCGGTTAGGTAAATCCCCGATGTTGTTCTCAGCAAAACGTTCTTGACTTCTGTCAGGAACGTTTTTTTTATTATCAACCATATTATTCTCCTTTAACTTTTTTAAGACATCATTCCAATCTGCCTTTTTTTCACCATCTTGAATTTCAGGAATAGCTGCAGTTAAAGATATTCCTCTATCCTTTAACTTTTTAATAAATTTCTGACCTGCATTGTCATTATCAATCGCCAGTGTAATTTTTGTTTTATTTTCTGGACGTTCAAAGTAACCTTCCTCCACAGCTTTAGTTAATGACTGTCCTAATTCTTGAATAGACCAGGAAATTGGTCTTCCAGCACTAATCGCCTCTACTTCAGCAAGGTGTCTTCCAATAGTGGACTCTTTTAAACCATCCATGGCAAGTAAACGGACATTGTCTAAATCCTCCTTATGGAGTTCATAATAACTCATGAGATCGATAGGGGCTTCTGCGACTACTAATCTATTAGGTTTACCAATATCAACGTGCATTCCAGAAAGCCCATCTGAAGCTCTCATAAGTCGTTTTAAACGACCTCTTTCATGTATGGTAGGATAATATTCAATTCCTTGTAATGAACCTCCTGAAACGTTTCCTTGGCTATCGAGTGTCTTAAAAACAATGACATCTTCTAAATGGTCGCCTGTTTTATGCTTAGCTTGTGCTAAGACATTTTTCTCAAGGAAAAAATCAATAGTAGCATCTGATAACCCACGTTCGTTTCGCAAGTAGTTTCTTGCCTCTTCGAATTTAGGGTTTTCATAGGTTTTTAGATAATAGGAAAAAGGCTCTTTCGGAGCCTCTTTCTTTTCAAATAATTTAAATTCTCCTGTCTCAAGATAGTGTTTGGCTTCTCTAAAAGAAACTTTTTCTCCAGTCAATTCTTCTTTAACGGTTTGTACAAGAGAAAAAACATCGCCGTGAATATCTCTACTAAACCAGGAGTACGTATTTTTATAGGCAAAAATCTTAAGAGAATCATGCTCTTCCCACTGGTACTCATGACTTGTGTTCTGCTTTAGAGACATACCTAAATCTTGTGCTACGTCTAAAATAGAAGTCTGCCTTAATTCATCAATACTTTTAGCCATGGACACTTTCCTCCAGTATTTTCTTTGCCCATTTCTTCACACCATCAAACGTTTCTGTAGAATCATCAATAGATTTTGCTAGAGGACGACGTTGAGCACTGGTATTTGTATATGTAAATAAATAGGGACTTAATTGTCTAAATTCATGATGATTCATCAATAAAACGCTTTTTGCTAGAATAACTGTTTTCGTTTCTTCAATACTTGTTTGATAAAATTGATTTTCTTGAAAAATCGTAGTTAGTATGGCTTCTGAAAGAGTGTCATAAAACCCTTCATAAAATCCAACTGGCAGTATTTGGTTTGATTGTTTATTTATCTTCATTCAATAATTTTCTCCTTTACTAGTTCGAGACCTAACTATTCGCAACTCTTCTTTCAATTTCTTCTCGGCTTTCTATTGTGATAGCATTTGAACTATTAACGTTATCTAGAAATTCCTCGATATCCGCATTAGTCATATCGTATGTATACCAGCGTTCGGTATCTTCCGGACTTTCAGCTAAATGAGAGTAATTCTTGTGGCTTTCAAGACGGAACTTTTTGTCTTTGAAAACATGTTGTTTTGAAAAGAAGACCAGTGCTTCATCAACACCAATTCTAGCCACTTCATCTGGTGTCATTAAATCACGTTGAATTGTCTGTGTACTATCACTTGAAGACCCCTGCTGACCATAAGATTGCGAATAGTTACGTTGTTGGATTGTTTGCTTACCAGCACGCATTGAAAAGTATTTCATTGTATCTTCATCATTAGTACCAAGATATAAAAGTACAGAGCAGTTATTTAGAATGGTTTTCCAATCATCTTTATAGACTGCTTTTAGTTGATTAAGAGCTTGTAAGACAATATCCATAGAAATCCCCCTAGAACGCACAGAGGATTGAGACTCAGTGAAGTATGGTATTTTACCAATCTGCGCAAACTCGTCCATTAGAAGGCGCATCGCTAATAAATCAGATGGTTTATTATTCTTACTTTTCCCTTGGAGTATTTCATCTGCAGTCATGGGTAAAACTCTTAACATGGTAACAAATAAGAGATTTGCCAAGAAATTATAAGTTTTATCCGTTTCTGGAATGGCGATAAATACTGCCGTTTTTTTTGTTTGCCAAGTTTCAATTTCCATATTATCATTTGAAATTAAATCTCTTACAGCCTGATGATCAAATACAGAGAATCTACTAGAAGCGATAGCAAGAACTGATAAGAGTGTCTGACCTTTGAAGTTGGCCATAAATAAATCAAACTGCTTACAAGCATAGTTGTTTGGTAATTTTTCTTCCAATTTTTTGAAAAGAATTTCTACAGGACTTTCAATATCAGGGTCTTCTCTTTTTAAGTTCCGTAACATATCAGCAATTTTTCCTAAATTTGGCCCTTTTTCATCCTGAGCCAATACTTTATCGGTAAAGTAGAGATAGCCCACTAAAGCACGAATAAGTAACATTTCCGCTTGTGCCCAAAAATCTTCTCCTTGATTATCGGTTTTCTTTGTCCCATTAACTATGGATTCTGCGACTCTATCGATATCATTTTCAGAAGTCATATAATCAAATACATTAAAATGGTTTGAATTTGATAAGGTAACTAAATCTAGAACCTTTATACGATAGCCTTTTTCTTTCAATAAATGACCAACCTCGTGGACAAGTAACCCTTTGGGGTCAGTAATTACAAAAGAAGCATTAGCCTGCATAATGTTAGGTTTAATAAAGGCTCTTGTTTTCCCATCACCAGGAAGGCCGATTGTAAGGGTGTTTTTATTTAGTTGAACAGCATACGCTAGCCTTTTATTAAATAAGCCCATATAAGCATTTTGAGTAAATATCATGTCATTATCAGGGGCGCTATCTCTAAACTTAGCTAATTCCTCAATTGTCGCTAATCGAGCAGAACCATGTTCCTCTCCAAAACGATAATGATCTAAATCAGATTTTCGATAATAAAACAGAAAAGCCAAAAACAGTCCTAAAACACCCCCTAATAGTGATTTAGGACTGACAGTAATAAAAGCTACAAGATTATCAAAAGGGAGTTTAAAAACGGCTGATAATCGCTGTAAGCCTAATGGGTCTAAAGCAAAGTTGTTTACGGGTGATAGTTCTACTCTTCTGACAATGTAATTACTAATCAAGAAGAGAAAAAGCCCTAAAATAATATAAGGCTTTTTCGAACGTGTATTGTCTGAGTTCATCATTCTTTAATAACCTCTTCTTGTAATTTATCCTTTTTCGGAAGTTTTCCTTTACCTTGACTTTGTCTCAATTGTTTTTCTTGTGCCTCCTTAACTGCGATTTTTTGTGCTGTCTCTTCTTTAGCATTCTTTAATCTCTCATCAAATGACTTTGCTTCAGGATCCTTAACTAAACTATTGATGGCCTCTTTGGTTTTGTCATCTTTTGAGACCTCAGCAACATCTGAAACTAAGTGCTCGAATGCATCCCTAATAACATCACTATTTTTTGCTTCAAAAGCTAATGCCACATCATTATCACCTAATTCCTTTATTGAGAATTTTATGCCATATTGCTTTAGATATTCTTTTAATTTTTGAAGGTTAATTTCTGATGTTCTGAATCGTTTTATTTCTTTAGAAGCATCTGAAGACATGAATTTATTCCAATTCAATTCACCATTTTTCGATAGTACATTACTTATCGATTTGCCTTCTTCTTTTGACTTTTCGAGTAAAGCAAGGATACCTTTTAAAAGTATCTCTCCAGTCCCTTTACCGATATTCTTTAATTGAAATAATGCTTGTTCTTGTTCCATATTTTCTCCTTATGAAAAAAGACCACAAATTTGTGGTCAACTGATATTAGTTTTCTGAATTGTTGCTTTTTTTCTTCTTGTATGACAAAACAGCTCCTGCTATAAATAAAACAAAACCTACAATTCCTAATAGTAGTCCAGTATGTTCACCAGTAGTTGGTAGTGTAACTAATTTGTTGTCTTTTGTTTTTATAGTGTATGTTTGGTTCCCATTATCTTTAGCACCTAATTCAGTCAAAGGTTTATTTGAACCATCTGAAAGTATCGCTACACCATCTGAGATTCCAGTAATGACTTGATTATTACCTAAATCTAAAGGCGCTTCAGGAGTTGGAGTAACTATAGGAGCAGGATTGTTTATTACGGTTCCTGAATTAGGAGTTCCAGTATCGTTACCAGGTGTTGTACTTGTACCTGGTTGCGTATTTCCGGTATCACTACCTGGAGTCGTACCTGTTCCTGGTTGACTATTTCCTGTGTCACTACCTGGAGTTGTACCTGTTCCTGGTTGTGTATTGCCTGTGTCACTACCTGGTGTAGTTCCTGTGCCTGGTAACGGAGTACTTGTATCAGTACCTGGTACTGTGCCTGTTCCTGGTTGTGTGCTTCCTGTGTCACTACCTGGTGTAGTTCCTGTACCTGGTAACGGAGTACTTGTATCAGTACCTGGTACTGTACCTGTTCCTGGTTGTGTACTTCCTGTATCAGTACCAGTTGTAGTTCCTGTACCTGGTAACGGAGTACTTGTATCAACGACCACAATTCCAGGTTGTGTAGTTGTTGTAGTCATATCTTCAGCATGTATTGTAGAGCCACCTAATAAGATTGTGGCAATGGCAATTGAACTAAGTAATGTTGTTTTTTTCATGGTAATTTTCCTTTTTATTCTACTTTCCTCTATGGGAATGGGGTTTCAGTTGGCTGTTTAATCACTTCAAAACCATAATGGCTTGAAGGAACTTTCTTTATCGTTATAGTGAGACGTTTTGTTTTTAATTCCTCCTTTTCTTTTAAAGCAATGACATAAGTTAATACTTGATTAGTCCCTTTATATTTAGTCCTCTCTAGTAAGACTGACTGTGTTTGGCCTTCTTTTGCTTCAATTGATTTGTCAGAAGCGATAAAATCCTTCAGCTGACTATCACTCCCAGAAAAATAGTTAGGGAGAAAATAACGACAGAAAACATCACTTTCTCCTTGAATTTGATGAGTTGACTTAGGATTTTTATGAAGTTCCTGTTGGATTTCTACCAACTTCTTAGCCTGCATTTGACTTGTCATAAAACTAGACCCTGCTAACAATACTGAAAGAACAGTAAGACCAACTAAAAGTAGTTGCACCAATGGCTTCTTTTTCCTGTTTGAGTTAGCATCATTAGATTTTTTCTTAGATATGAGCACTTCTTCTGAAGATGTCTTTTGTTTTTCAACTGGCAAACTAGGTCTCTTAAGATTAACTTTAACTGGAGAATGTTTTCGTTTGATTTGTCCAAACTTAAGTAATAGATCATCAACTTTTTGTCCAGAAAATAAGGGTAAATCAAATGAAATTGTTTCTAACACTTCCCCGTTCTTATCAGCATGAGTCACACTGCAGATAGCTTCTAAATCCTCAGATTGACACTTAATATTTTCTCTTTCCAGAAAATTTAAAAGGCTATCCTTTGAGGTGAAATCTTTAACCAGATTTTGATTCTTAATATTAAGTTGAAACATCAGTCACCTCCTGAAGAGTAAGGTGTTCTTCCTTGAAGAAAATCTTCAATCTCTTTTTGGGTACGTGGACTGTCTTCTGAGAGAATTGTCATATAGTTAGCATAAGCTTCTCTATTTAACTGTTCTTGTCTCTTTCTCTTTTCGACTAGAGCAATTTCTTGTTTCTTTAACTTATCTAGTTCTTCTAGTCCTTTTTCATACTTCTTTTTGGCTTCTTGCCAGGTTACTTTTTTTGCCATCTTTTCTCCTATTCTGTTTGGTTACTATCTGATGTTTGTTGTGAATCAGATGACTCAGTTTTATGAGTGTTTCCATAGCTTGGATAATCTTCTTCTTGGCCACTTATCGTCAATAGAGCGGGTTGAAGTTGATTAACCTTAAGCTTTCCTTTAGCATCTAGGGTATATGTTATTTTCAATGTCGCTTCATTAGAAACATTTTTTTGAGCTTTTTCATACTTATTCTTTTTCGCTAAAAGGGTATTCGTGTATCGTACTTTAGCAATAGCACTATTTGATTTTTGATCAATATATATATCAGACTCTTTCAACTTGAAATCTACAACATAACCTTTATAAGCTTGGTTAACAGATTCATTCTCTTTTGAGATTTCTTGGTTATACATCGATTCTGTCATAAATGGTTGATACCGATTCCTATTCTCTTCTAAGTCCTTCTTCGTATAGTAAGCTATCAAAAAGCTTTGAACTTTCTTCTGAGTCAGCGTCTCAGCATCAACCTTCTTTGTTTGGGTCTTTTTAGGAGCCTCCTTGGCATTTATTTTGACTTGGCCAAAACCATATCCAATGATAAAAATTAGAATAGCTCCGACGACTAAACCAATCAATTTATACCGTTTTATTTTACTGTCATCTAACATTTTTTCTCCTTTATTTATTATTAATTTTTGAGGACTGAGATTTATAAATAAAATGGTATGCTTCATTGAAAACCTCACGAATTTTAGACATGTAAAAGTTCTTCACGATACCATCTTCTAGTCTAAAAGCATCTTCAAATCGAGGTTCTCCATAAATAAAAGCTGAGAATGGATTTTGACGTTCATTTAAGTGAGCATAGACATCATGCATTGAATGAAACTTACCCTCCCATAATAAAGACAAATCTTGCTTAGCATAATAGATTGTTAATAGACCAACGTCCTTTTGAATAAAAAACCTAGCATAGTCCTCTTGCCAAAAAGAGTGATACTTTTTCCACTCTTCAGGATGAACAGGAAAATTTTCCCCATAATATTCAATAACCACGGTCAATTCAGTTTCTTCTATTCTTACTTTTTTATGACTCACTATTGTTACCTCCTATTTTGGTTTCGCAAAACTATAATAAGGTGCTAGTCGACAAACTCGGTAATGGACTTTATCTTGAACAAAATTGTAATTACACTCAGAGATCAAGAATGATCCATCAGGGTTAACGACTTCCACGATACTGACGTGACCATACATAGCCATTGTGCCATCAAAGCCTCCTAAGGTAGATACGACTGCTCCTTCTTTAGGAGTTTGACTAACTTCCCATCCTTTACCGCCTAAAGAAGCAACCCAATTCTGACCATTTCCTAAGAAGCCATAAGTACCTGATAAATCCTTAATTTCACCTAATTCAACCAAACGATTATAAGCATACCAGGTACATTGTCCTTGTGGGTAGCTGTTACCAGGTTGTGTTCGCATAGTATTAGTTGAAAGGGGATTCTTTATTTTATCTCTATAGCTTTCAGGAAACTCCCAAGAAGAGGCCATTGTTCCACTTCCCCCATGGGAAGCTGAAGGTTGTTTAAAGAACTGAAGCATTTGTTTTGCGTTGTTTTTTCGCTCTAACAGTTTATCTCCAGAGTTCCCTTCCCATTGATTTAAGAAACGTTTTGTCAATACGGAGACATCATCATTACTAGTGATGATGTTTTTTGCGATTTCACGATAATAGGGATTATCTCCATTCAGAATAAAATCCAACTGCAGTTCTAAGTCATACCACTTCTTATTCTTTTCTTTAGCATAATTCAATAAGAGTGTATGTCTATTTGCTCCATCTGCAGTATCTGTCCATTGACCAAGGCCTAGCCCTCGACGTAAGATATTTGCATAGCCACCATTATAGATAGCTGGGCCACCTATAGATAACCAAGACTCATCATCCCATGATGAATCTGAAGCCCCTACTGGTGGTTTTAGAAAGTCCCCTTCAGCACGTTTAGCAGTTAAGTTACTTTCTGTAGCAAAGTTACCAAACCAAGATGCAATACCATTATCTGTAGCATTTGGTATCTTCTTCTTAAGATAGTCATAGGATGCCTTAGCCTTATTTGCTAGACTTCCCTCTAAGTTTAAATCAGTCATAACTGAAGTCGTTTGAGCATACGTTACACTCGTAAAATAAAAGCCAGGGTTGACATAAGTGAACGGCTCCCTGTCAAGTAGACAGTCAAATAATAAAAGATAAGTTAAGCAACCTGATTCCTGAATTCTAGAGGAGTCAGGTTGTTTAATTTTGATTGATAACGTTGTGTGTTGTAGAATTCGATGTAACGTGTCACATCGTTGACCAACTCAT
>CAACWI010000144.1_pt1 | contig 25547 bp, 28 predicted proteins | sample 2275591 | NCBI WGS metagenome assembly CAACWI01 (sample SAMEA5312452, study PRJEB27640) | indoor metagenome | biome: indoor environment; feature: uncontrolled; material: polymer tiles stone | place: Germany | collected 2014-07-07
ACAAAGTCCAGATTTTACAGCTCAAATCGAAGAAAAGACTGTTAGTGGCCTATTTCAAGTTTTTATAGAGACTAAAGATAACAAAATCAAAGCAATTAAAGTCTATACTGACAGTTTAAATCCGAGGTTTAGTGATGAAAATTTTAATACATTTATAGGAAATGATTATAATCCGGAAAATAATGATAAAATTGTAGAATTGATTCGTCTTTTATGATATAGTCTTTTTGGAGGTTGTATGTTTAAGATTGAAGAATGTTTAGCCTATTTTACGAATAAAGAAAGTAAGTTACTTGCGACTGAATTAGATAATCGTATCCAACCATATGGACTAACACGTGTTCAATGGATGGCTCTCTACCATATTGCAAATAATGAGCAGATTAGTCAGAAACAATTAGCTAATTTATTGGGATCAAAACAGCCAACTATTGCTAAATTATTAGATCGGATGACAGAAAATGGACTTATTCAACGTATCCAATTTGATAAACGGACTAATTTTCTTGATTTGACAAGCAATGGTCGGGAAATGTATACAAAGATTCTGCCAGTTGCTGAAAGATTTAAAAATGATGCTGTAAAAGGAATTCCAAATGAAGATTTACTGACATTCCAACGTGTCATGAAACAAATGGCAGAAAATATAAAATAAAAAGAATGGCTTTTCAATTATTTGAAAGGTCATTTTATATTCTAATCAGGAGCAAAATCATTAAAAAAATGGTAAAATAGGCTTTGCTTGAAGTATTTATTACCATTTACATGAGACAAATAACTTCAAAATAGATCAGAACTTAATTGACATTTAAGTTGAAAGGAAAAACATGGCTATCATTCAATGGTTCCCAGGACATATGTCCAAAGCTAGACGACAAGTACAAGAAAATATTAAACACGTTGATTTCGTGACTATCCTAGTAGATGCACGCTTACCCTTATCAAGTCAAAATCCAATGCTGACTAAAATTGTTGGTGACAAACCTAAATTAATGATTTTAAATAAAGCAGACTTAGCTGATAAGAGTATGACAAAAGAGTGGCGTCAATTCTACGAGAAACAAGGCATCAAAACACTAGCAATTAACTCGAAAGAGCAATCTACAGTTAAAAAAGTGACTGAAGCAGCTAAAGACTTGATGGCAGACAAAATTCAAAGATTACGCGACCGCGGTATCCAAAAAGAAACCCTAAGAACAATGATTATTGGGATTCCAAATGCTGGTAAATCGACTTTGATGAACCGTCTGGCAGGTAAGAAAATAGCAGTCGTTGGTAATAAACCTGGGGTTACCAAGGGTCAACAATGGTTAAAATCAAATAAAGATTTGGAAATTTTAGATACTCCTGGGATTCTATGGCCCAAATTCGAAGATCAAAAAGTTGGTCTTAAGTTAGCATTGACAGGTGCAATCAAAGACCAATTGCTACCTATGGATGAAGTGACTATTTTTGGTTTAAATTACTTTAAAGAGCATTATCCAAATCGTTTACTTGACCGTTTTAAAGGAATCAACCTTGAAGACGAAGCTCCAGAAATGATTATGTCTATGACTAGAAAGCTTGGCTATAAAGATGATTATGATCGTTTTTACAATCTTTTTGTCAAAGAAGTTCGAGACGGCAGACTGGGTGTCTTTACCCTTGATCAAGTAGGTGATGTTGATGACTTTGACGATTAAAGACATTAAAAGTCAATTAGAGGCCATTAATGACCTCACTGACCCTCTTTTTGCTACTTTTGATACAGATAGCCGTGCAGGGGTCAAGAAGGCTTTAGAGGCGAGAAAAAGGGCTATTCAAGCCATACTTGATGAAGACCAGCGTCTAGAGAATATGTTACGCTATGAAAAATCCTTATATGCTCAAGGCTATCAAGCCATTGCTGGTATCGACGAAGTAGGTCGTGGCCCCCTTGCAGGTCCAGTTGTCGCAGCCTGTGTTATTCTGCCGAAAAACTGTAAAATCACTGGGTTGAATGATTCCAAAAAAATACCTAAATCTAAACATGAAATGATTTATAATCTGGTTATAGAGAAAGCAATCGCAGTTGGTATTGGTTTAATGACTAACGAAGTGATTGATGAAGTTAATATTTATCAGGCTACTAAATTAGCCATGCAAGCCGCAATCAATAACTTAGAAGGTGACAATTTGACTCCTGATTTTCTCTTGATTGACGCGATGAAACTTGAGAATTCTATTCCTCAAGAATCAATTATTAAAGGAGATGCCAATTCTTTATCTATAGCGGCAGCTTCAATTGTTGCTAAAGTCACTCGTGATCGCTTAATGGTTGATTATGATAAGGCATACCCAGGTTACGATTTTGCCAAAAATGCTGGATATGGAACAAAGAATCATTTGGAAGGCTTGCGCAAATTGGGCGTGACTGAAATCCACCGACGTACATTTGAACCAGTTAAATCCATGCTTTAATACTAGTTTTCAGCAGAAAAATAGTAGTTTTTCGTTTAAATAATTTTTAACTAGTTACGAGGAGATGTGAAATGACTGAATTTGAAAAAATGATTGCGGGTCAAATGTATGATGCTAGTGATAGCGATCTTAAAGCCATGCGTCAGAAAAAACGTGACTATATGGCACGCTTCAACAATGAGTTAGATGGGGATAAAAGAAGTCTAATTTTGAAGGAATGGCTCGGGTCGACTGGTGATAATATCTTTATGGAAGCCAATTTTGCCTGTGATTATGGTTCCAATATCTACCTAGGTGAAAACTTCTATGCTAATTTTAATACGACTATGTTGGATGTTTGTGAAATTCGCATTGGTAATAATGCTATGTTTGGACCTAATTGTCAGTTATTGACGCCTTTACACCCACTTAATGCTGTGGAAAGAATTGCTGGGCTTGAATTTGGTGCTCCGATAACTATTGGAGACAACGTTTGGCTGGGTGGTGGTGTAACTATCTTACCTGGAATCACTCTGGGTGATAACGTCGTTGTTGGAGCTGGCAGTGTCGTTACAAAATCCTTTGGGGATAATGTTGTTCTCGGTGGAAATCCTGCTCGTGTGATAAAAAATTTATAATGAGTAAATCCCTTTTAGGGATTTCTTTCTTTTTCGAATAATATAGTGAGAGGTATTATTATGAATAATTTCGAACTATACAAATTGAAAAAAGCTGGACTAGAAAATCATCACATTTTAAAAATTATCGCCTATCAGGAAAAGTATGACAAAAAACTTTCCTTACGTAATATGGCACTCATATCTGAATGCAAGCAACCAATCATTTTTATTGAGAATTATAAATCTTTAGACATTGGTGCAATAAAAAATGAATTCAATCTTTTTCCTTCCATTTCAATTTTTGATAAAAACTACCCAATTTCTTTAAAATCAATCTATAATCCACCAGTTCTTTTATTTTATCAAGGAGATATTAGCTTATTAAATCAGCCTATTTTAGGTGTAGTGGGCTCGCGTCAGCCAACAAAAAAAGGTATTCATGCCGTTGATAAAATTATCAAAGAGTTAAATAGTAAGTTTGTTATTGTAAGTGGATTAGCCAGAGGGATTGATACGGCTGCCCACTTTGCAGCTATCAAAAATGGAGGGAAAACAATTGCTGTAATTGGTTCAGGGATGACTAAATTTTATCCAAAAGAAAATCATCGACTGCAAAAGTATATTGCAAATAACCATCTATTGATTAGTGAATATGGACCAGCAGAAGAACCTTTAGCTTATCATTTTCCTCAACGGAATCGGATAATTGCAGGGCTATCATTAGGAATCATAGTCTGTGAAGCCAGAGTCCGTTCTGGAAGTCTAATTACTTGTAAGTATGCACTGGATGAAGGAAGAGATATTTTTGCAATACCAGGAACGATTGTCAATAATAATTCAGAGGGATGTCACCAGCTTATCAAAGAGGGTGCAAAATGCGTCACAAATGGCTTAGACATCCTTTCAGAATACCAATAATTCTCAAGTTTCTTCATATATAACAAATTTTTTTATTGACAGTTCCAAAAAAATGGGATATTATTCTAGAAGCTTTAACCAATAAGTTATAGGAAGTGTGTCAATTTGGTAACGAAAACTACAAGTAAGGCAAAAACTACTAGTAAAAAAGCCACAAGTAAGAAAAAAACAACCAGTCCAAAAAAGAATTTGGTCATCGTTGAATCACCTGCAAAAGCAAAAACAATTGAAAAATATTTAGGACGCAATTACAAAGTTGTCGCATCAGTTGGTCATATCCGTGATTTAAAAAAATCATCAATGTCAATTGATTTTGAAAACAACTACGAGCCAGAATATATCAATATTCGTGGTAAAGGTCCACTGATTAATTCACTTAAAAAAGAAGCAAAAAATGCAAAACAAGTTTTTCTGGCAAGTGACCCGGACCGTGAAGGAGAAGCAATTTCATGGCATCTATCTCATATTTTAGGACTTAATCTTGAAGATAAGAATCGTGTTGTCTTTAATGAAATCACGAAAGATGCAGTAAAAAATGCATTTATTGAGCCTAGACAAGTTGATATGAATCTAGTTGATTCTCAACAAGCAAGGCGTGTTTTAGACCGTATTGTTGGGTATTCTATCTCACCAATTCTTTGGAAAAAAGTCAAAAAAGGTTTATCTGCTGGTCGTGTCCAATCTGTTGCACTAAAGCTTATTATTGACCGCGAAAATGAAATTAAAGCTTTTAAACCTGAAGAGTATTGGACAATCGATAGTCTCTTTAAAAAAGGTACAAAGAAATTCCAAGCTTCTTTTTATGGGGTTGACGGCAAGAAAGTTAAATTAAATACTAACGAAGAAGTAAAAGACGTTCTTTCTCGCATTAAAAATGATGATTTCACAGTCGAGAAAGTTGAGAAAAAAGAACGCCGTCGTAATGCTCCATTACCGTATACAACTTCCTCATTACAACAAGATGCTGCCAACAAAATTAATTTCCGTACGCGTAAAACAATGATGATAGCTCAAAATTTATATGAGGGTATCAATCTTGGTAGTCAAGGAACACAAGGTCTAATTACCTATATGCGTACTGACTCAACAAGGATTAGTCCATCTGTTCAAAACGAGGCAGCTACTTTTATTAGTAATCGTTTTGGTAGCAAGTATTCTAAACATGGAAGTCGTATTAAAAATGCAAGTGGCGCACAAGATGCCCATGAAGCAATCAGACCTTCAAATGTTAATCATACGCCAGAGTCAATTGCCAAACACTTAAATAAAGATCAACTCAAACTCTATACTTTAATATGGAATCGTTTTGTTGCCAGTCAAATGACTGCAGCTATCTTCGATACTGTTAAAGTTACTCTTGAGCAAAATAAAGTTACTTTTGTTGCAAACGGTAGTCAAATTAAATTTGATGGTTATATGGCAGTCTATAATGATTCAGATAAAAATAAAATGTTGCCTGAAATGACAGAAAGTGAAACAGTTAAACGAGAGTCAAGTTCACCAGAACAACACTTTACACAACCACCAGCTCGTTATTCAGAAGCAACTCTAATCAAAACCTTAGAAGAAAACGGTGTTGGTCGTCCGTCAACATATGCTCCAACCTTGGAAGTTATTCAAAGACGGTACTATGTTAAATTAGCTGCTAAACGATTTGAGCCAACAGAGTTAGGTGAAATCGTTAATAAACTGATTGTAGAATTTTTCCCTAATATTGTTGATGTGGCATTTACGGCCAGTATGGAAGCTGAACTTGACCAAGTTGAAGAAGGACAAGTTAAATGGCAGACTGTTATTGACCATTTCTACAAACCATTTTCAAATGATCTTGTTAAGGCTGAAGACGAGATTGAAAAAATTCAAATTAAAGATGAACCAGCTGGTTTTGACTGTGATCTTTGTGGCCATCCAATGGTTATCAAATTAGGCCGTTTTGGTAAATTCTATGCTTGTAGCAATTTCCCAGATTGTCGTAACACAAAAGCAATCACCAAAGAGATTGGCGTCACTTGTCCAATCTGCCAAAAAGGGCAAGTCATTGAACGTAAAACAAAACGCAATCGTATTTTCTATGGTTGTGATCGTTATCCTGAATGCGACTTCACTTCTTGGGATATTCCAGTCGGCAGAACATGTCCTAAATCTGGTGATTACTTAGTTGAGAAGAAAATTCGAGGTGGTGGCAAACAAGTTGTATGTAGTAGTGAGACGTGTGATTACAAAGAAGAAAAAGTTAAATAACAAAAAAGAATTTTAGGATGTCCTAAAATTCTTTTTTAATTTGTTTTAATGGTTGCTAGCAGTTCTTCAATCATTGGACTAAAAGAATAATCATCACGATAGGCAATACCAATTGGATAAAAATCATTTTTATCTTGGAAAGGAATCCAAACTAGTTCTTCAATTTGGCTTAGCGGTTTAAATTCAGAGGCTAGAATTGCTACAGCATCTAAACTCTTTAAACTGTGAATAATAACCTCCCAGTCATCATGCTTGAAGACAATATTTGGTTCAAAACCAAGTGTTCTTGCACGACGAGGTAGCATCTCACCTAGCATGAAATTCTCTGATAATGATGCAAATTTACAATCTTTTAAATCGATTAATCGCAACGATTCTTTTTTTGCCAATGGATGATTTTTTGGAAGTACAATACTGACTTGATAACCTTTGGTTGTTGTCTGTAATGGTTCAATGGTAATATTGTTGAAGATACTCGGAAATGATAAGAGCCCAATATCAATTTGCCCCAATGAAAGTAGTTCCTGGAGTTTGCGTGAACCGTCTTGGATCATCGAAATTTCAACGTTTGAGTGTTTTGCCATGAAGGTTGAAATTTGTTTCATAAACTGAATTGCAAAAAGACCCGTTAAACCTATTCTGATCGTTTCTTTCTTTTCCTGACCTAATTGTTGAATTTCTTCTGTAATTTGGTTGAAATCTGCTAATAAATCTTTTCCTCGTTTGTAGAGTATTTCCCCTGCCTCGGTTAGAAGTAGTTGACGTCCACTTTGTGAAAATAAAGTAGTATTTAATTCAGCTTCTAGTTTTTTTATTGATTGAGAGAGGGTAGGTTGTGTAACAAATAAACTTTTTGCTGCATGCGAATAGTTCTTTGTTTCAGAGACTGTGATGAAATAAGTTAATTGTCTGATATCCATGATAATTCCCTTTCCTATGATTAGTATAGCACACTTCAATGTACATTTTCTGGTCATTATCATTATAAAAATGTATTTTACTGTAAAACATATAGTACAATAAGTTTTACTAAGTTTAGTTATCTGCGTCTATATGTTAATATAAATATAGTTAGTGAAATCACAAGCAAAGAATATGAAGGAGACATCTTATGTCAGAAGTTACAAAAAGACAAACAGCTAAGTCATTTACTATAAATATCTTAAATGGTTTAGCATTAGGCACTGTTATTGTTCTTATCCCAGGAGCTATTCTTGGAGAATTGATGAAAGCTCTTTTACCATTGTGGTCAGGTTTCGGAACACTTATAGCCGCAGCAGGATTAGCAACAACTATGATGGGTCTTGTTATCGGGATGCTAGTTGGTAATAACTTTAAGTTCAACCCAATTCAATCTGCTTCATTAGGTCTAGCAGTAATGTTCGCTGGTGGTGCTGCCAATTTTGTTAAAGGAGCATTTATGCTTCAAGGTACTGGTGACATCATTAATATGGGTATCACAGCAGCTCTTGGTGTATTATTAATCCAATTCTTATCAGATAAAACTAAATCATTTACATTGATTATTGTACCAACAGTTACTTTACTATTAGTAGGTGGTATTGGACATTTTCTTTTACCCTATGTTAAAATGATTACAACTATGATTGGTCAAGGTATTGCTTCATTACTTGGTTTACAACCAATTTTAATGTCAGTATTGATTGCCATGATTTTCTGTTTCCTTATTGTGTCACCAATTACAACTGTTGGTATTGCCTTAGCAATTAGTTTAGCGGGTATTGGTTCAGGTGCAGCCAATCTTGGTATCTGCGCAGCAAGTTTCGGTCTTTGTATGGCAGGTTGGGCAGTAAATTCAAAAGGTACCGCTTTAGCTCACGTTCTTGGTTCACCAAAAATTTCAATGGCTACTGTTTTAGCTAAACCAATTATTATGTTACCAATGCTTTCATCAGCAGCAGTTCTTGGTGTTTTAGCTGCATTATTTAACATTCAAGGTACACCTGCAAGTGCTGGTTTTGGGATCAGTGGTCTAATTGGCCCAATCAATGCTTTGAACTTAGCAAAAGGTGGCTGGTCATTTGCCAACATTCTTATTGTTGTTATTGTCTTTGTTGTTGCTCCAATTGTATTGAACTATGCATTTAATTATTTATTTATCAAAGTCTTAAAAGTTATCGATCCTAACGACTATAAATTGGATGTTTAGTGAGGAGAAATAGATGAAATTAAAATGTTATAATGTCCGCGGTGAAGAAGCCGTACTTGCTGAACAATGGGCAAAAAATAATCAAATCGAAGTATCTTTAGAAGAAGGCCCATTAACTCCTGAAACAGCTAAAAATGCTGCTGGTTTTGATGGTGTTGTTAATGCACAAATTGGTCCATTGGACGATGCAGTTTACCCAATCTTAAAAGAGCTTGGCATTAAACAAATTGCACAACGTAGTGCAGGTGTTGATATGTACAACTTAGATTTAGCAAAAGCTAATGATATTATTGTCAGTAATGTACCAAGTTACTCACCGGAGTCAATTGCTGAATTTACAGTTACTATTGCCTTGAACTTAATCCGTAAAGTTGAATTAATCCTCGAAAACGTTAAAAATCAAAACTTCACATGGAGCCTTCCTGTTCGTGGCCGCCTTTTAGGCGATATGACCGTCGCTATTATTGGCACTGGAAGAATCGGCCTAGCGACATCCAAAATTTTCAAAGGCTTCGGATGTAAGGTCGTTGGATTTGATATTTATCATAGCCCTGCTGCACAAGAAATTTTGGAATATAAGTCATCTGTCGAAGAAGCAATTAAAGACGCTGATGTGGTTTCACTCCATATGCCACCTACAGCTGAAAATATTCATATCTTCAATAAAGATATGTTTAGTAAATTCAAAAAAGATGCTATCTTACTAAATATGGCACGTGGTGCTCTAGTTGAAACACAAGATTTACTAGATGCTTTAAATAATGGTCTCTTAGCTGGTGCTGGAATTGATACATATGAATTCGAAGGTCCATACATTCCTAGGAATTTCGAAAATCAAGAAATCACTGATGCCCTCTTTAAACAATTGATAACTCATGATAAAGTTATTTATACACCTCATGCTGCCTATTATACAGATGAAGCTGTTAAAAACTTAGTTGAGGGTGGTCTAAATGCAGCTGTTCAAGTTATAGAAACTGGAACAGCTGACACGCGTGTCAATTAATTAATTTTTACAAGGAAAAGTCCGTTATAACGGACTTTTTATAAAATGTCTATTATAACGGACATTTTTCATAATGTCTGCTATAATAGACATAGTGAAGGAGAAGATAATGAACTATCTAGCAGTAATAGGTGATGTGATTGATTCAAAGTCACTGGAAAATCGTTATGACGTCCAAAATAATTTTAAAGCCTGTCTTCAAGCCATTAATGAAAAGTATAAAGAAGAAATAGTTTCAAAATTTTCACTAACATTAGGTGATGAATTTCAAGGACTTCTCTCCACCCAAGTCAATATTTTTCAAGTAATTGATGATATTATTTTGCTTATGAAACCATATCAGATTCGTTTTGGGATTGGCTTAGGACAAATTTTAACAGACATAAATCCAGACGTAAGCATTGGTGCTGATGGACCTGCATATTGGAATGCTAGACAAGCCATTAATTACATTCATGAAAAAAATGATTATGGTCAAAACCATTTAGCCTTTCAATCTGATAATAAACTAACAAGTAAGGTCATTAATAGTCTGCTAGCAGCAGGAGAAGCTATCAAAAACAATTGGGTGACAAGTCAGCAGGAAGTTTTTGAAACCATGTTATCAGAAAATATTTATGCTGAGGACTTTAATCAAGCATTATTAGCAAAAGAAATGAAACTGGACCCAAGTGCTCTCTCAAAACGTCTAAAATCTAGCAGCATAAAAGTCTATTTTAGAACAAGATTGACGGCATGCGACCTCTACCAGCAAGGGCTTGAGGAGGAAACTAAATGACTGGATTATCGACATTTTTAACAGACAACCCACTAATAATTATGTATTTAATAGCTCATTTTTTATCTGATTTTCAATTGCAGAGTCAAGAAACATCAGATAAAAAGAACTCAGAAATGAACTATTTAATAAAACATCTTCTAGGCGTTGCTTTGCCACTTGTAATTATTTCTATCATGATTCCGTCAGCTGTCGACATTAGCCTGCTCGTATGGCTGAGCCATGCAGTTATTGATTTCAGCAAAACTTACTTAGCCAAATTATTGAAACTAACACAGATTAAAAGCTTTGCCATTGACCAAATCCTCCATATAATATGTATCTTAGGTTTCGTTTTCCTACTTTGGAAGGGACAAGTTCCTGCATTTTTAGAGAATTCTTATCTCAAGGTCATCTTATTTATGGTTTTAATCACCAAGCCAAGTAATATTGCATTCAAAATCTTTTTTGAGCGTTTTCAGCCACGGACGCAAGCTAAACTTGATACGATTAGTGGTGCAGGTGCCATGATTGGTAATTTGGAAAGAATTGTCATTGGAATTTGTATGGTCATGGGCCAGTTTGCGTCAGTAGGACTTGTTTTTACTGCCAAATCTATTGCTCGTTATGATAAAATTTCCAAGGATCCTGTTTTTGCTGAGTATTATTTAATTGGTTCTTTATTTAGTATTTTATCTGTTTTTGTAGCAGCTTGGATTTGTTTTTTTTAGAACAAATTACATAGATATAGTTATGTAAAAGAGAGAAAGTTTTTTTTAGTTTTAGTTATAAATTTGCTATAATATAGCAATTAAAAATTTTAGAAAGATTTGTGGAGTATTTTTACTCCAAAGAGGTATTAGTCTATTGTCTCAATCTTATATTAATATTATTGGAGCCGGTTTAGCTGGCTCGGAAGCTGCTTATCAAATTGCTAAGCGTGGTATTCCTGTCAAACTTTATGAAATGCGTGGTGTTAAATCTACACCTCAGCATAAGACTTCAAATTTTGCTGAATTAGTTTGTTCTAATTCATTTCGTGGTGATAGTCTAACAAATGCTGTCGGTCTTTTGAAGGAAGAAATGCGTCGTTTGGATTCAATCATTATGCGTGCTGGCGAGAAACATCGTGTGCCTGCTGGTGGTGCAATGGCTGTTGACCGCGAAGGCTATGCGGAATTTGTGACTACGGAATTAGAAAATAATCCTTTGATTGAGGTTATCCGCGGTGAAATTACGGAGATTCCAAATGATGCCATTACCGTTATTGCAACTGGTCCTTTGACTTCAGATGCTTTAGCCGAAAAAATTCATGCTTTAAACGGTGGAGATGGATTCTACTTTTATGATGCGGCAGCTCCAATCATCGATAAGTCAACGATTGACATGAACAAGGTTTATCTCAAGTCTCGTTATGATAAAGGAGAAGCTGCTTATCTGAACTGTCCAATGACTAAAGAGGAGTTCATGGCATTTCATGAGGCTCTCACGACAGCAGAGGAAGCACCGCTTAATTCTTTTGAAAAAGAAAAATATTTCGAAGCATGTATGCCAATCGAAGTTATGGCCAAACGTGGGATTAAAACAATGCTCTACGGGCCAATGAAGCCTGTTGGATTAGAATACCCGGAAGATTACTCTGGACCTCGTGACGGCGAATTTAAGACGCCTTATGCAGTTGTTCAATTACGTCGAGATAATGCTGCTGGAAGTCTTTATAACATGGTTGGTTTCCAAACGCATTTAAAATGGGGAGAGCAAAAACGAGTTTTCCAAATGATTCCTGGTTTAGAAAATGCTGAATTTGTAAGGTATGGTGTGATGCATCGTAATTCCTACATGGATTCTCCAAATTTACTTGAGGAAACATTCCAATCACGCGCTAATCAAAATCTTTTCTTTGCTGGTCAAATGACAGGTGTTGAGGGTTATGTTGAGTCTGCAGCCTCTGGTTTAGTAGCAGGAATTAATGCAGCTCGTCTATTCAAAGGTGAAGAGAAAGTTGTTTTCCCATCAACTACTGCAATTGGTAGCTTACCTTATTATGTCACACATGCAGATAGTAAGCATTTCCAACCTATGAATGTTAACTTCGGTATTATTAAGGAACTTGAAGGCAAACGAATTAGAGATAAAAAAGAACGGTATGAAGCTTTCGTTAAACGCGCTTTAACAGACCTAGAACCATTTTTAAGTAAATAAAAAGAACCCTAGGGTTCTTTTTATTTACTTATTAAATGGAAATTTGATATGTTTAACGTTCTCAATTGCATCAGCAACCTTTTGATTGAATTCAACTGAACGAAGGGTATCTTTATCTCTTAATTCTTGACTTTTTTCTAGCATATTTAAATCAGCAAAATAGAGTTTTACTAATGACCCTTGAGGATATTTACCACTTTTAGGTGACATTGTGATAACTTCATTGAGCTTACAATCTGCATAATGCTTATCTGGACGAGCCGGAATAGTAGCGACAATAAACCCTTGCTTTTCAATATGTGCCTTGGCATCATCTAAAGAAATATTAACAACATCATCCAAACGTCTTAAATTTTCTTGGCGTTGATGACGTTGATCCATATATTTTTCAACAATTGGTCGTGTATTTTCCATTCCTTTTCCAATTAATTCAGTTGTGTCAGGAATAAATGAAATAACTTTACCTAATGTACCTAGTGAATTCGTAAGTCGTCTTTTTTTTACCATGTCTTTTCCCCTATCTAAGGATTGATAAGTATATTATAACAAAATGCTTATCTAATAATGAAAATAAAACTTACAGAATTGTAAGTTTTGGACTTGCTCTTGTAAGTTTAACAGGCAAGATAATGTTTATAATTAAGAGTATAAAAAAGGTTATAATAGAAATAGGAGATTAGCACATGTTATTAGAAATTAATCATTTACAAAAGACCTATCGAACACGATTCTCAAAGGAAGTTACACATGCCTTACAAGATATAGACTTTAAAGTGGATAATGGTGAGTTCATTGCAATCATGGGAGAATCTGGTTCAGGTAAAACAACTCTCTTAAACATTTTAGCCACCCTAGAAAAACCAACAAATGGTACGGTTTTATTAAATCGTGAAGATATTACAAAAATTAAAGAAAGCCAGTTAGCACATTTCCGCCTTAAAAATCTGGGTTTTGTATTTCAAGATTTTAATTTACTAGATACCTTGTCTATCAAGGATAATATCTTTTTACCATTAGTACTTGACAGGAAATCGTATCATGAAATGGAAAAACGATTATCCCAAATTGCAAGGAAACTACATATTAATAACTTGGTAAATAAACGTCCTTTTGAAATATCTGGTGGACAAAAACAAAGAGTAGCAATAGCCAGAAGTTTAATTACCCAACCACAGATATTATTAGCAGATGAGCCGACAGCTGCCTTAGATTATCGAAATTCTGAGGATTTATTAGATCTATTTGAAGAGATAAATATGGATGGTCAAACCATTCTCATGGTGACTCACTCTTCAAATGCAGCAAGTCATGCAAAACGCGTCTTATTTATCAAAGATGGTCGTATTTTCCATCAAATGTACCGAGGTAATAAATCTAATAGTGAATTTAGTAAATCAATTTCACTTGCAATGACAGGTTTATTGGGGGGTGAATAGCATGTTCTACCTAAAATTAGCATGGAATAATTTAAAAAAATCAAAAGAAGTTGTAGCCCCTTTTTTATTAGCCAGTACTGTTTTATTTGTGCTGAGTTGTATCGTTTCAATTATTTTATTTAGTCCCATTACAACTAATATGTCCTATGGTAAAATCCTATTAACAATGGCGATGGTGATCCTTAATATCTTTACATTGATAATGGAGATATATAGCTATAATTTTTATTTAAAGCAAAGAAACCGTGAATTTGGACTATATAATATATTAGGTATGAATAAAAGCCAAATTGGACTTGTATCAAGTATTGAATTGCTGATAATCTTTGGCTTGACAATTATTCTCGGAAGTCTATTCTCTTTTATATTTTCAAAATTATTTTATTTAATTTTTGTAAATTTATCTCACATGAATCAATTATCCTTACCGTTTAATAGTAAAGGATATATCATTACAAGTTTCCTATTCCTAGGATTCTTTGTCATATTAGAACTCGTAGGACTCTTAAAAATTAAAAAAACATCTCCCCTTCTACTTTTTCAGGATCATCAACATGGAGAATTAGAGCCAAAAGGAAATATCTTATTTGCTTTTTTAGCCATCCTATCAATCGGAATTGGTTATTACCTTTCCCTAAGTTCTGAAAAAATAGCAGCCTTAGCAGTATTATATCGGTTCTTTATTGCTGTTGTCTTTGTAATTATCGGAACCTATCTCTTTTATATTTCATTTGTTTCTTGGTATCTAAAAAGAAAAAAAGCTAATAAACGATATTATTACAAGCCTGAGCACTTTATTTCAACGTCCCAATTAATTTTTAGAATGAAGCAAAATGCTCTTGGTCTAGCAAATATTACACTTTTAGCTTGTATGGCATTTGTTGCTATTGCAACAACAACAGCTCTGTATACTAATACAGAAGATGCAATCGACAAATTGTTTCCCAAAAATACTTCAATTGAATTTGTTTCAGAAAATGAGACAGTAGCCAAAAAGCAATTGAATGATTTTGTTTTAAAACCACTACAATTAAGTCAAACAGATTACATTGAATCAACTAGCACTATGTTAGCATTTCCAGGAGCTAAAGGTAGTAAACTTCAAGTCACTGCTAAGGATTTAAATCAACCTATCCCAACTAAAACTAGTTATACCTACTTAATACATTCTAAAGAATTTGAAAAATTTGGAAATAAAGCACCAAAACTTAGTAAAAACCAAGTTGCTTATTTTACACAAAAAGGTGATAGTCAACTTAAGTCAATATCTGTCCTTGGAAAAACTTATCAGGTAGTTAAAAATTTTAAAAAAGTAGTCTATCCAGATGTTACAAATACCTATTACCCATCACTAATAATCGTCAAGGATCAGACAGTTTTTAACCAAATAGTAGAACTTGTAAATACCGAACAAAAATATAAGATAAGACCTAACTATAAAGTCTATGCTGATCTTAATCAGAAACAATTAAATCAAATTCTTGATAAGAGTGGAAACATCAGTAACACAAAAGAATTTATTGCTCATGTCGATCAAAAAAATAGATTTAAAGATGAATCATATACCCTGTTTGGTGGATTTCTATTCACAGGATTTCTTTTGGGACTTACCTTTATAATGGGTGCTGCCTTAATAATTTACTATAAACAGTATACTGAAGGCCACCAAGACCAAAAGAGTTATAAAATCTTACAAGAAGTTGGAATGAGTCAAAAACAAGTTAAAAAGACAATTAACTCTCAAATTCTCCTTGTCTTTTTCATGCCAATAATAATATCAATCATCCACTTTAGTGTTGCCCTAGTGATGATTAAACAAATGTTATTACTCTTTGGAGTTACTAATACAAGCCTTATCTATACTGTCTGTGCATCGACAATAGCTATTATCATTGCGATATACTTTATCATTTATAGTATTACTAGCCGAACTTATTATAAAATTATAGAAAGATAGAAAGATGGCGATTTTTCGCCTCTTTTTTGTTAAAATAGTCATATGAAAATACATCAAAAAATTTTTCTCATTGAGGATGACTCGACAATAAAGAATATGCTAACGCAACATTTATCCCAAAACTATCTAGTAGCAAGCGTCCTAAATTTTAGAGATATTAAACGTGAAGTCACAGACTTTGCCCCAGACTTAATCTTGATGGATATTACCCTTCCCTATTATAATGGATTTTATTGGACAACTGAAATCAGAAAAGAGCTGACAGTTCCTATAATCTTTATATCTAGCTCCTCAGATGAAATGGATGCTGTAATGGCTCTAAATATGGGTGGAGATGATTTTATCAGTAAACCCTTTTCACTAACTATTTTAGATGCAAAAATTTCTGCCTTCTTAAGAAGAGCGCAACAATTTACCAAATCAGACTTGACCTTTCAAGATTTCACCCTCATGTTTGATGGCAATTTGGTTAAGGGTGAGGAACAAATTGCCTTGTCTCCGACAGAACACAAAATTTTAGCTCTGCTATTCTCAAAGCAAGGACAAGTAGTAACCAAGGAAGAAATTTTGACTAACTTATGGGAGAATGATCAGTTCATTGATCAAAACACCTTGAATGTCAATATGACCAGGCTTCGCAAACGCGTCAGTGAGCTTGGGATGGATAACATTCATACGGTGAGAGGAGTAGGTTACGTACTGAAATGATTAGATTATTTATTAAAGAGTACAAATCATGGTATATCTTATATTTTCTCTTGTTATTTTTAAATTTTCTTGTTTTTTTCCTGGTCCATTTACCACTCGATTATTTTATTACTGCTGGATGGGTTTCATTAGGGTTTCTATTGCTATATACAGTTCCCAGTTATTTGAAATTCAAACGGAAAATAGAAATCTTACAAGATTTTATTTATGTAAACGAGTTAAATGATTTACAATCTCCCAGTGAACTTGCCTACTTGAATGTTATTCAAAAAATCTTAAGTCAAAGTGATTTGAGTCAACAAGAGCTGATCAAGCAAAAAGAAAACTTAAACCAAATGATAAAAATGTGGGTCCATCAAATGAAGATTCCGCTTTCTGTTCTTTCACTAATGGATCAAACCAAGGCTTATGATAAGGTTGAAGGTAAGATTCAGCTATTTAAAATGGAAAATTACCTGAAACAATTATTAACCTATTTGAAGTTTTCTGATTATAATGATGACTACATTTTTGAGCAGGTCCAAGTAGCAGATCTAGTCAAACAAATCATCAAAAGTTATGCTTATGTTTGTATATCTAAAGATATTAGTATTAGTATATCTGGTCGATGTAAACTTAAGACTGATAGAAAATGGCTGAGTTTTGCTTTAGAACAAATTATTGACAATGCTATCAAGTATTCCAAGCATGGTGGTAAAATCAGAATTGAATTAAAAAGTGATAGTATTGAGATATCTGATTTAGGTATTGGAATACTAGAAGCGGATATCAATCGCATTTTTGATGATGGTTTCACTGGTTTTAATGGTCATGAACATCAAAAAGCCTCTGGTCTTGGGCTTTATATGACAAAAAAAGTACTCAACAACCTTGAGTTAGAGATTTCTATTACTAGTGAAGTTGAACAAGGAACGAAAGTAACGATCACAAAGAGTAAAAGATAATGGTCATGAATCAAGATTATGCCATGGATAGTTTATTCCAAAATAATGAAGATCATGTTTTAGAAATTTACCAAACTATTTTAGAAAATATACAAACATATGGTCAACCTATTATTGAAATTAAAAAAACAAGTTTACATCTTGTAAAAAAAACTTGCTTTTCTAGGAGTTCACCCAAAGAAGAAGCGGCTAGATCTTAATATCGTCAGCGATCATCCTTTAAGCCATTCTCGATTAAGAAAAACGGAACAAATTTCAAAGAAGCGTTATCATAATGCTATTCGATTGAATCACGTTGAAGATATTGATGATCAATTACTAGCCTTAATCAAAGAAGCATTTCACATGTAGATAGGAGGTCAAACATGCAAGAAATTTGGGATATCTATGATAATCAACGGATTAAAACTGGTCGTACCATGATTAGAAGTCATCAATTTGAAGAAGGTGACCTTCACTTAGTTGTCCATCTTTGTATATTCAATACCAAAGGTGAGATGCTGATTCAACAACGACAAAAGGATAAAGAAGACTTTCCAAACATGTGGGATATCTCCGTCGGTGGCTGTGCCTTAGCAGGAGAAACACCGCAGCAAGCCATCATGAGAGAAGCTCAGGAAGAATTAGGAATTTCTTTTGATTTATCTGAAACTAGACCACAGTTTACAATAAACTTTGAAGAGGGCTTTGATGATACTTTCTTAGTAATTGCTGATGTCAACTTAAACGATTTAAGCTTACAAGAAGAAGAAGTACAGGCTGTTAAATGGGCAAGCCGTCAAGAAATTTTCCAGATGATGGCTGACGAAAAATTTATCCCCTACCATTTAGGTAAGATCCAATTATGCTTCGATATGCTCGGCATATACGGCGCCCATAAGAAGTAAAAAAGGACCTAAAAATTAGGTCCTTTTTTTACTTCGTGAAATATTTTTCAAAAAAACGTTAAAAAGTTCACAAAATCTATTGACAAAAATCGCTCACAAGAATATAGTAGTTACTGTAAGTAGCTACTATGAAAAACGAGGAGTTAATATGCTGGTTAAAAAAATGAAACAATTCGGCTATACTGAGTCTGAAACCAATATATACCTTAGTCTGGTGGAAAATGGATCCATGACAGGATATGAGGTCAGTAAAAAATCAGGTGTCCCTAGGTCCAAAGTTTATAATAATTTAGAAACATTGGTAAAAAAGGGAGTCGTTTTAGTTAATAAAAGTGAACCAAAGATATACTCTGCCATTTCGCCAGAAGAGTTTGTTAGCATGCTCAAACAAACAACTCTTGGTGATATTCAATATTTAGATGATCACTTATCTGATATAAAAGAAAAAGAAGACGATACTCTACTATGGCAATTGGAAAATAAAGAGGCCGTCCAACATAAAATCTTATATATGATTGAACATGCCAAGGAAAGTCTTTATATCCAAATCTGGGAAGAAAGTTTAAGTCCCACAATTATTCAAGCTTTAAAAGAAGCTGAAGCTAGATTAGAAGGTTTCGTTTGTATTTTGTTTAGTCCAAGTGGTCATTACACTTTACCTTTCAAACGTTTTTACCCTCATGGTTTTGAGACTGATAAACTTGAAGACATGGGTGGGCGTTGGGTTAATTTAATTTGTGATGATGATATTGTTCTATTTGGAACTTTAGATGACACATGTGATGTCATTTGGTCACACAATAAAGCAATGCGTCTCTTAGCTAAGGAATATGTTAAACATGATGCATACACTTTAAAGATCATTCAAGAACATGGTCAGGAATTGGCACGCGCCTATGGAAACGATTTTGAAGGTATTCGAAAAATATTCTAATGGAGAATACCATGACGTTCAAAAATATATTATTGTTTCTCGTTATAATTGTAAATGCTTATTTTGCCTTTATCTTTATTAAAGACTTAATAAGCCATAAAAAAGAAGTAATGGCTGAACCAGCAAAAACAGCTGTTCTACCAATCTCTAGTGCTATTATCTTCTTCCTTTCAACTGTCGGTATTTCAGATTTTGCCATCAGTACTAGCTTGTATCCTAAACTCAATTGGACAAGTGTTAAAAAATTACCAGGAACCTTAAATACACAGTGTACAATTCCTGTTGCTGTAATGGCACTGGCTTATATCACTAGTATTAAAGTTTCTATTGTAACTTTAGTTGTTTGTATAATAAGCCAAATGGTTGGCTCGTACTTTGGCGCAAAATTTGCTGTTAAGCTTCCAGCTGAAAAACTAAAATATTCTATTGGTATAGGTATGATTATTGCCGCCTTGATTATCTTTGGTGGTAAATTTGGATGGTTACCAGGTGGTGGCAATGCTACTGAACTAACTGGAGTTAAACTAGTTATTGCGGCTGTAGCGCTAGCAATTTTCGGTGCCTTAAATAACATTGGAATTGGCTCTTATGCCCTTACTATGATTACTGTTTACTTACTAGGCTTGAATCCAGCAGTCGCTTTCCCAATTATGATGGGTGCAGCAACATTCTCAGTACCAGTGGGAAGCGTTCAATTTGTTAAGTCTGGTGAATACAGTCGTAAAATTACCCTTTTCACCTCAACTTTTGGTGTCCTTGGTGTTCTATGTGCGGTTTTTGTCGTAACAAGCTTAAATGTCTCAATCCTTCAATGGTTTGTCGCTTTTATCTTGCTCTATAGTGCTTCCGGTATGTTGAAAAAATAGAAGAGAGGAAAAACATGTTAATTTTAACTAAAAAAGATATCCAACAATGTTTCAAAATGACTGATGCAATAAAAGCTGCCAAAGAAGCAAGTAAATTATATACCAGTGGAAATGCAACTGTTCCATTAAGAACTAACCTAGATGTAACAGATTTTAATGGTCAAAGCCTCTATATGCCAGCTGTGACTAAAGGTGAACAGAATGCTTTAGGTGTCAAAATCGTCTCTGTCTATCCTGACAATATCAACAAAGGTTTACCTTCAGTGCCTGCAACAATGGTCGCCTTAGACCCAGAAACAGGTATTGTCTCAGCTATCTTAGATGGTACCTATTTAACCCAATTACGCACAGCTGCCATCCAAGGTGCTGCGACAGAAGAATTCTCAAACCCAAATGCAAGAATTGCTGGTTTAATTGGAACCGGTGGCCAAGGCTATCAACAAGCCATCGCCATGATGACCGCACGTCAACTGGAAGAATTAAAAGTCTTTGATATTGATTTTGAGCGTGCAAAAACATTTGCCCAACAACTTTCAGCTGATATGAAAGATAGCTTCACTACAAAAATCTATGCTGTCCAAACGGCAAAAGAAGCAGTAGCGGATTCTGATATTGTCACAACAGTTACAACTTCAAAAGTTAATACTTTTAATGCTGAAGATGTCAAAGTTGGCGCTCATGTCAATGGTATTGGAGCCTATACGCCAGAAATGCTTGAGTTGCCTAAAGAATTACTAGTCAAAGCAGATGCAGTTATCTTTGATACCAGTGATGGCGTCTTAGCAGAAGCAGGAGACATCCAAACACCAATCAAGGAAGGCTTGCTTGAACTAACTGACTATACTGGAGAGATTGGCCAATTCTTATTAGGACAAATTCACGGTCGTAAATCAGAATCAGACATCACAGTCTTTAAGAGTGTTGGATCAGCAGTCTTAGACATCGTAACAGCTCAATTAATTGTCGAAAAAGCACAAGATATGGGAATTGGAACTCAATTTGATATTTAAAAAAAAACAAGCTCCGGCTTGTTTTTTGATATAATTGAATTAACCAAGGATTTATCAATCAAAAACTACCAAGACTACTTAAAATCAGTTTATCAATTTCATAAAGGTGACCAAGGTCTATTTATAAAATTAGTTGAAGAAGTAGGTGAAGTTGCTCAAGTCTTAAATATACAAAATGGACGGAAAAGTTCAGTTATTAATCCCACTGAAGCATTGGCTGAAGAATTATCAGACATTATTCACTATAGTATTGCAATTGCAGCCATTAATAATATTGATCTAGAATCTGCCATTCTTGAAAAGGATGAAAAGGCATCTCTAAAGTACGGAAGAACAAATAATTTATTTATCCATTTAGAAAAGACAAAATAATGATTAATCATATTTAAATTTCAAGAATAAACACCTATAATGATTCACGATTTTCTCAAGAATCACTTAATCAGCATGGTTGCTTTTTAGTTAATCAAGAAGTTCCATATGAAGTTAGAATCATCTCAAGCAACTGTGCCATTATCACTGGTTCTAATCCAGATGATTACTTAGCAGTAATTGATGAATTCCGTTTTAATGCAGAACATATTAGTGAATTCTATGATAATAAGGAACAACTAATAGCTCAGTTTGAAACTAAAGTTCTTCGTACCATTCCAATATCAGAAATTCAACCCTCTCAATTCTATATCAATCAAGATAAATATTTGGCTGTAGACTCATTCATCAATACAGCAGAGGATGTCATTATTCCAGTCACTAAGGATAAACATGGAGGGTATATAGCTATAGATGGTCACAGTCGGTTAAAAGTTGCCTTTGACAAGGGAATAAGTACTGTACTTGTTTACGAAAGCCAAGCTGATGCTTATATTTTCGATTTTGTTCAAGAAGCAAAAAGCCGGCAGATAGAATCAATTAGTGATATGTCAGTTTTATCCCATGCAGATTATCAAAGCAAATGGATTGATTATTGCACTGATTATTTTAAAAAGTAATCCAATAGGATTGCTTTTTTTATTAGTGTGACTTTGTCCAATATGTTAAAATGAAAGAAAATTACAAAGGAGTTTCTTATGACTAATAAATTAACAGATAAAGTAACTTTCAGACATGGAGCAAGTGTTACTAATCGTATTGTCATGCCGCCAATGCTAACTTTTTCAGGTTTAGAAGGTGGTTTCGCTTCTGAAGACACACTAAAATACTATAATGCAAGATCTCAAGCTGCAGGCATGATGATTGTTGAATTTCATTATGTTTCCGAAAATGGTGGACCTTGTACAAAAGCTGGTGTACCAGAACAATTAGGAATCTATGACGATGACCACCTAGAGTCAATCACAAATATTGCTAAGGCTCTAAAGAAAGACGGCAACAAAGCAATCTTACAAATCCATCATGGTGGACGTGAAGCCATGGGACTAGCTGCAAAAGGCAAGGAAGTCCTTAGCACCATCAGCAATCGATTTTGACTTTTTAGATTATCCTGTTCGGGAAATGACTAATGAAGAAATTGAAGAAATCATTAAAGATTTTGGTCGTGCAACAAAACGTGCCATTACAGCCGGCTTTGATGGGGTTGAGATCCATGGCGCTAACCATTATGGATTACAACAGTTCTTTTCAGCAATTTCAAATCAGCGAGAAGACAAATGGGGCGGTAGCCTAGAAAAAAGAATGGCTTTTCCACTAGCTGTAGTTGATGAAGTGAAACGTGTCATTGCCGAATCAGCACCCGAAAACTTTATACTTGGTTATCGATTCAGCCCTGAAGAAATCCATGGCGAAACAGTAGGCTATACATATCTGGAAGGACTCGAATTAATTAAAGAAGTTATTAAACGCGAAATAGACTACATTCACCTTTCCCTTTGGAATGGCTACGCAACAGTACCAACTGGTGGAGAAAAAAGTTTTGGTGAGTATTATAAAGAAATCCTAGATGCTCAGACAAAATTAATTTTAGTCGGTGGCGTGTTTGATGAAAAAGGTGCTCAAAATGCCATTGAAAACTATACTGATTTAGTAGCAGTAGGACGTGGTACCTTAGTCGATCCAGAGTTTGGTAAAAAAATCTCAGAGGGCAGAGGTAATACCATTATCCATGAGATAAGTCCTGAACAATTGAAAAAAGTATCCTGGACACAAGGATTAAAAAATGTCTATACAGCACCTGAAGGAACAAGCTTACCACCATTACCTAATGGTGAAAGTATCAAATAAAGGCAGAAAAAAAGTGAACTATTGACAGTTCACTTTTAAAACATTAGAATAGTTTACATAAATATAATTATGTTATAGTTTATCTAAGGCATTTTTTTGTTCGTCATTGACGATATGGGTATAAAGGTCAGTAACCTGTGTAGAGGCATGGCCTAATTGGTGACTAACTAAGACCTGAGACTTGGTTGCATCATAAAGTCTGGTAGCCAGTGTATGGCGTAATTTATGGGGCGTAACCCGGATTTTGAAATCTTGTGAGTACTTAGCAACCATTTTTTCTATAGAAGAGGCATCAATTCGATTAGGAACACCGCGATACACAGTTAGAAAGAAAGCAAGATCTTGTTTTTCCGCCTTGTACCGGTTCTTGCGAATGGCTAAATAATTCTCGATATATGGTTTGGCAAAGCCAGCAACGTTGACAGAATCACGTTTTCCACCCTTACGCGTTACCTCGATGACCATCATTTTTAGATTCAAGTCTTTTAAATCAAGGTTGACAGCTTCTGAGAGTCGAACGCCAGAAGCAAGAAGAAGCGCAATAATAGCAAGATCACGTTCCTTATTTTTTCGGAAAGATGATTTAGCTCGATTTGACAGTAAATTCTCGTACTCATTATCAACATACTCCAGAAATTCCATGGTTTCGTCACCTAAGAAAAGTTTTTGCTTAATATTTTCAGCCCGTGAGGCTAAAGTTTCTTTTTTCTTCTTAGTAGAGACCTTTTTCATGACATTTCTGTAGAAATAAGGTTCACCTTGGTCATTTTCAACCTCCTCAGTCAAATACTTGTAGAGACTGGATAAGGCAGACAAAGTTCTGTTAATGGTCGTTTGTGAGACACCAGACTTAGTTGAGTATGTATTAAGAGAAGGACGTTCACGTAAATAAAGAACAAAAGCCTCCATATCTTTCTTAGTCAAATGTTCCAAAGTAGATAAATCAATATCAGCAATTTTAGTAACATTTGAGATGTCAGCATCAATTAACCATTCAAAGAAACGTTTATATTCCTTAAGATATTCATATAAGGTTGTAAAACTATAAGGCACTGACAATTTAGATTGATAATAATCTAAAACATACCAAGGCATAATTGATTTATAGTCTTCAATTTTTTTTAAAAGTAATTCACGTCTCATTTATATTTACCTTTATTTGCCTTTTTTCATAAGGCCTTTTTCTATATTGTCTATAATAGAAGTATAACATAACCTTATATGTTTTTCAAGAAAATTAAAGTTTTTCGGAAAGATGTTACTCGTGTAAAGTGAATTCTATTTTTATATACTTTTTAATTTATTTGTTTAAAAACTTCAATATAACTTCAGCTTAAAATTAAATTTATTGATATTTATACTGTTTTAATTGTTGTGAAATTTAATATTTTTGTTGAAATAAATACCCTTACATATAATGTAAGGGTATTTAACTAAATTATCACTTATCATTTTATGGCCTTTCTTTCAAATTTTATTACATCTATTATCACACTCAAGATATATATAAAGCCGTTCTTTTATCAATATACGTAAATTCTCATCGTAAATATTAATTATTGAAATTTAACTTGAACTTCATCTAATCCAACTAATATATCATTATTTGTAATTATTTCTCGTTCCTTAATAACATGTAATATTGAGTTTTCAACAATTTCTTGTCTAGCATAATTTCTTGATCCTATTGAATCTTTCTGTTGAAACATCGTTTTTAATTTTGATTCTAGTTTTTTATCAAAAATTAATTCCTGAATCTTATTAAACTCTTCTTCTGATAAATTTATTGACATGACTAAATCAATATACTCTTCTTTTAGCTCTGCAAACATTTCTACATGATCATCTTCAATAAATTTATCTAAAATTTTCTTACTTGCTACTGTTCCTACAATACCACCAATAATACTACCAATGGCAGTTCCTACAACTGGGACAACACTTCCTAACGCTCCTCCAACAGCACCTGAAGCAAAACCACTACCAGCTACAACCGAATTTTTCAGCAATTGTTCTTTTGAAATTCTACCTGTCAAAGTATTAAAAATATCTGGTCCTATAATAATCGCAAATGATATTATGACGTTAAGTCAAGTTTTTAGAGTAACAAACGTAGAATTTTAATCTATTTATTTTAAGCACTTACCTTTTCAAATTGATTAGGTGTAAGATACCCTAAACTTTGATGGATTCGTTTTGAATTATAAAAGGCTTCGATGTACCAGAAAATACTCTGATAGGCTTCTTCAAAGT
>CAACWI010000196.1_pt1 | contig 25163 bp, 28 predicted proteins | sample 2275591 | NCBI WGS metagenome assembly CAACWI01 (sample SAMEA5312452, study PRJEB27640) | indoor metagenome | biome: indoor environment; feature: uncontrolled; material: polymer tiles stone | place: Germany | collected 2014-07-07
CTTCTGGAGGAATTAATGACAAAAGAAGGGAATATCATTATTTCAACAGGCGGTGGCGTTGTAATCAGTGAAAAGAATCGTCAACTACTCAGAGAAAATCGAAAAAATAATATCCTCCTTTCGGCCAGTTTTGAAGTTCTTTATGACCGAATTAAAAAAGATAAGGTTTTTCAAAGGCCACTCTTTCTCAATAATTCAAAAGAAGATTTTCATGGAATCTTTGAAAGACGCATGATGTTATATGAAGGATTGTCTGATTTAATTATTAATGTCGATCATCGAACCCCTGAAGAAATAGTGCGTATTATTAAAAGTATTTAAAAAAGAAGATTACCTTCTTTTTTTGTATTGTTAGTAAATAGTAAATAGTAAATAGTAAATAGTAAATAGTAAATAGTAAATAATATATTGGCAAATGGTAATTTTATAAGACAATCTAATAAATATAGGCTATAATAGAAATATTAAAGTATGATAGAATAGATATAACTATAGAATAAATATTAGTTTAGATGGATGCATTATGACAAAAAGTGGTAATGGTGGCCTTAGTCACCATGAAGAATTGAGATATTATTATCTTTTAAGAAATCTCAATTATTTAAGTGAAAATGAAAATAGAGAATTTCGATATTTAAAGTCAAAACTCGAAGCTGGTACTCCAACTTTTGAGACCCAATTTAGGCATGGGCGACACGACTACCCAGAGTATGTAGTTGACCCTGATCCATTACCTTATTCTCAAAATCCTGTACCCAATCATGAGTGGCCAGAAGAAAGTTTCCAAACGGAAACGCTCTCAAACGGATTACCCGTATATCCAAAAGATAAACCCTTATCAAGGAGAAAACGGTCAAGTAGAAATTATCAAGAAGCTATAAACAGAGATAATCATCAAGATTTTGGCCAAGTCGAGGCACAAGATACATACGCTGTTCCTTTTTATCAGGAAACCATAGCTTCAACTGACTATTACAGTAATTCTGGTTATCAGGATCAATATGATAATAATGATAGCTTTCAAAGTTCTTTCGCTGATGATGTCTCTCCCTATCAGGACTCAAATGTAAAAAGACCTAAACGAAAAATAACAAAGAAAAATCTAAAACGTTACTTCAAATGGTTACTCTGGTTTATTCTTTTCCTTATTCTGGGAATTGTCTTTATGTTCTTTAAAGGCATGCTTGATATCTCTGGAAACAAGCAAAACTACAAACCAGCAGTTTCAGAAACCTTCAATGGTGTTGACACTAAGGATGGGACTAATATCCTAGTTCTTGGTTCAGATAAGCGTGTAACACAAGGGTCGACAGAAGCTAGGACTGATACTATTATGGTGGTCAATGTTGGGAATAAGGATAAAAAAGTTAAGATAGCTAGCTTTATGCGAGATACTCTCGTTAATATTCCAGGTTATAGTTACAATGACTATACTTATGATATGAAGTTAAATTCCTCTTTTAATCTCGGTGAACAAGATAATCATAAAGGTGCTGACTTAGTTCGGAAGACACTGAAAGCTAATTATGACATTGATTGTAAGTATTATGTTATGGTCGATTTTGAAACATTCGCGGAAGCTATTGATACGCTTTTTCCGGGGGGTGTAAAAATTGATGCTAAATTTGCAACGGTTGACGGCGAAGCAGTTCCTTCGGTAAAAGTTCCTGACGACTTAAGAATGAAGGATGGTGTCGTTCCTCAACAGACCATCAAAGTTGGCGAACAAAAGATGGATGGTCGGACGCTTCTAAATTATGCGCGTTTCCGTAAGGATGACGATGGTGATTATGGTCGGACTGTCCGTCAGCAACAAGTGATGGCGGCAATCATGTCTCAGGTTAAAAATCCAGCAAGACTCTTTACTGGGTCGGCGGCAATTGGTAAGATTTATGCCTTAACATCGACCAATGTATCCTTTCCATTTGTGGCGCAAAAAGGCTTGTCAGTGATGTCGAATGGCAAGGGCGTTGAACATGTGACTGTTCCTGAAAATGGCGATTGGATTGATGAGTATGATATGTATGGAGGCCAAGCCCTTCAGGTAGATTTTGTGAAATATCAAAAGCAACTGAAAAGAATGGGTTTACGTTAAATATGTTATAATGAAGGGGACTTAGGTTACCCTTCTTTTTATGGGCAAGACTAAAGTGAGAAAAGGAAAATAGATGTTAAAGAAAAATGATGTTGTCGAAGTAGAAATTGTTGATTTAAGCCATGAAGGCTCTGGAGTCGCAAAGTATGATGGTTTTGTCTTCTTTGTAGAGAATGCTCTTCCTGGCGAAAAAATCCAAATGCGTGTTTTGAAATTAAACAAAAAAATTGGTTTTGGTAAAGTTGAAAGCTATCTTGAAAAATCTGAGTTTCGTAATGATGACTTGGATGCCGCTTATTTACGTACCGGGATTGCCGATTTTGGGCACTTGGCTTATTCAGAACAATTAAAATTCAAAGCTAAACAAGTTACTGACAATCTTTATAAAACAGCAGGCTTAACTGATGTTGAAGTTGCAGAAACAATCGGCATGGAAAATCCATTTGCCTACAGAAATAAAGCACAGATTCCAGTTCGTCGTGTTAATGGTAAATTAGAAACTGGTTTCTTCAGAAAAAATTCACATGATTTACTACCTATTTCTGATTATCTGATTCAAGATAAAGAGATTGATCGTCTAATCAACTATACACGTGACTTGTTGATACGTTTTGAAGTTAGCCCTTATGATGAGAAGGAAAAAACTGGATTAATCAAAAATCTAGTTGTTCGTCGTGGTCAAAACTCTGGTGAAATGATGTTAATTTTTGTTACATCTCGACCAAAAGTTTTCCGTGTTGATCAAATAATTGCTAAAATTACGGAAGAATTTCCAGCTATCGTATCAGTAATGCAAAATATCAATGATCAAAATGGTAATGCTATTTTTGGAAAAGAATTCCGCACCCTTTATGGAAAAGATACTATTACAGATAGCATGCTTGGCAACACTTACGAGATTTCTGCCCAATCATTCTATCAAGTTAATACTGAAATGGCTGAGAAGTTATATCAAACAGCTATTGATTTTTCAAATTTGACTAAAGACGATATCGTCATTGATGCTTATTCTGGTATTGGGACAATTGGTTTATCTTTCGCGAAATCTGTTAAAAAGGTTTATGGTGTTGAAGTCATTGAACAAGCTGTTCTCGATGCACGTAAAAATGCTGAACTTAATGGTATTAAGAATGTTCAATTTGTGACAGATATTGCAGAGGCAGCTATGGAAAAATGGTCTAAAGAAGGCATTCATCCAAATGTTATCTTAGTAGATCCACCAAGAAAAGGCCTAACAGAAAGCTTTATCAGAGCTTCAGTTGAAATGAATCCAGAAAAAATTACTTATGTCTCATGTAACCCAGCTACCATGGCACGTGACATCAAACTATACCAAGAACTAGGTTATGACCTTAAAAAAGTACAGCCGGTGGATTTATTTCCACAAACTCACCACGTGGAGTGTGTGTGCTTGTTAGAGAAACGCAACTAATTCATGGTGCTTTCCAGTTTCAAGGCACCATGCTAAAAAAAGGTCCCCCGGATCTTTTTACTCCCACAAACGCACCACGTGGAGTGTGTGAGCTTGTTAGAGAAACGCAACTAATTCATGGTGCTTTCCAGTTTCAAGGCACCATGCTAAAAAAAGGTCCCCCGGATCTTTTTACTCCCACAAACGCACCACGTGGAGTGTGTGAGCTTGTTAGAGAAACGCAACTAATTCATGGTGCTTTCCAGTTTCAAGGCACCATGCTAAAAAAAGGTCCCCCGGATCTTTTTACTCCCACAAACGCACCACGTGGAGTGTGTGAGCTTGTTAGAGAAACGCAACTAATTCATGGTGCTTTCCAGTTTCAAGGCACCATGCTAAAAAAAGGTCCCCCGGATCTTTTTACTCCCACAAACGCACCACGTGGAGTGTGTGAGCTTGTTAGAGAAACGCAACTAATTCATGCCGCCATCCTAATTATGACAAGTTATAAACAGCCTGACTTTTATTTCAGGCTTTTTTAACTGCAAATATTGTTGACTTTGGTATAATGGAAATAGAGATATATGTTAGGAGGTTTCAGTAATGGAATGGCATAATGTATTTTTAATGATTTTACCAGTAATCATTTTCATCGTTTTTATTATTTATATCAGCAATAAAAAATCTAAAGAAGAAGCAACTAAAGAGGACGTTGAAAGTAATATTGAACAGGTAGCAGATGACAATTATATGTCATTAGGTATGGCAATTGGGCTTTCCCTCGGTGCAGCTTTGGGAGCATTGACTAAAAATTTAGCCACTGGTGTTTCGCTTGGAATGCTGATCGGCTTGGTAATTGGAATGTCTATTAAGAAATCATAAACCAATAGTTAACACAAAAAGGCTTAGAAATAAGCCTTTTTTGTATGTTATAACTGTTTTGCTTCAAACTCATCTACCAACTTACGACACTCATCTGTATTTTTAGCATCCATAAGGGCAATGCGGAGCTCATTTGCGCCAGCAAAGCCGCGGATGTAAATTTTAAAAGATCGTTTCATTGATGGGAAGGGACGCAATTGATATTTGTCAAACTGATCCAAGTGGTAGCGGAAGAGATCAATCAATTCTTTGGGACTATGGGCAGACGGAACTTTCTCAAAAGCGTAAGGGTTGTGGAATATACCACGCCCAATCATGACACCATCGACGCCGTATTTCTCAACCAGCTCTAAGCCAACTTGGCGGTTTGGAATGTCGCCATTGATTGTCAGCAGCGTATCGGGAGCGATGCGATCGCGCAGCTCTTTAATTTCACCAATCATCTCCCAATGAGCGTCCACCTTCGACATTTCGGTCTTGGTTCTTAGGTGAATGGAAAGATTGGCAATGCCTTGTTCCAAGACGTGTTTAAGCCAAACCTTGTACTCTTCTGGCTTGGCGTGACCCAGGCGCGTTTTAACGGATACCGGAAGGCCACCTTCTTTAGTTGCATGAATTAATTGAGCGGCAACCTCTGGTCTTAAAATCAGACCCGAGCCGCGGCCGTGCTTAAAGACATTTGGTGCTGGACAACCCATATTAATATCAACACCAGCAAAGCCCATTTCCTTCATGCCTTTTGCCATCTCAGCAAAGTTATCAGGAACATCACCCCAAATATGGGCCACTAATGGTTGTTCATCGTGGGTATAAGTCAGACGCCCTTTAACGGATTCAATACCATCAGGATGACAATAAGAAGCAGAGTTTGTGAATTCGGTGAAGAAAACATCAGGTCTTCCAGCTTTTGCGACGACATGACGAAAAGCTACATCAGTCACGTCCTCCATAGGTGCTAAAATAAAAAATGGTTTTGGTAAATCTTGCCAAAAATTCTCAGCAGTCATTAATAATTCTCCTTACATAAAAAATAGTAGCCCACGGCTACTAAATATCTTCCTTAATACTATACCATAACCAGAAAAGTGTGCAAGTAGGAGGATTGGAAAATTAGTAGAGAAAGAAAATATTCTAGCAGATTTATCTGTTTCATGTAAGCCCAATCTGGCTCAAATGACTAAACTAAACTAAAAGTCGAGAAAAATAAACCACTACTCGATTGTTTTTTTGGAGGTGCTTGATATGATTAAGGTAATAAGTGAAGGAGAAAAACTGATGACCAAGGAAAGTGTGGGAATGATTATTGCTATAAAAGAAAAAGCAATGACACAATTAGCACTGTCATCACTTTTAGGTGTGACAGATAAGGCTTTTTCAAAATGGAGAAAAGATCTCTCTTTGTCAAATACAAATACTATTCCTAAATTGGATGAAATTTTAAACATCAGATTGGAGGATCTTATACAAACATCAGTAAAGCAAGAAAGTCTTAAAACAAAGACTGACACACAAACTACCATTAAACTAGTTCTTAGAGCTATCCCCGTTACCATGGGCTTTAGGTAAGCTTGGAATGCAAGAAGCTATTGCCTTACTAGCAGTTGGTCTAACCTCGCTAGCTATCTACCTCTTAAATGAGCATTGAGAAAGCCAAGAGACACTTAGCAAAATAAATAGTAGGGACACAGGTAATAGCTAACCCCGCAATAAAAACAGATTGCATCTAAAAAAGCACTTCCTTATCAATAGCAATGGAAGAACTTTTTTTTATGACTCTACAAATAAAAGTATTAATCTAAGTACAAGAAAGGAGACAAGTTTGTAACTTTCATTGATGTGGATGATGTGGAAGATAAAACGTTAGTAACTTGTTATTTGATCTTAAATTTATTAAAATTTAAATGACATTAATACTTAATTTAGAAGGATCCTATGACAAACCAAATTAATAAGATTAAAATTGTTCAGCGTTTAAAAGAATTAGTCATTGATTGGATGACTATCAGTTTTTATCTTTGTGTTTTATTTGGAATGATCATGCTTTTTTACCATTTAAATTTGGTGGTATTGCACACTTTACTGAAGCTCAGTCTCAATTTATTGCCTTGTTTTTTTCTGTCATACCGATTATCACTATTTTTACTTTTTTTGATATAAATGGTTGCAGTCCTGGTAGGAGAATGGCTAAACTAAAATTAACTTATACCAAACCAAAATTTCAGTCTACTTTGGTTAGTAATCTAATTAAATGTATGTCTTAGCAAATTGTTCATTTTGGTATTACCCATAGTATCTATAACAATTTTAATACTGTTAGTATTATCATCCAAAGGCTAGCCATTATTTTGTTAGTAATCATGTTAGCTATGGGATTGTTCAGAAAAGACAAAAGGTATTTAGCAGATTTTGCTGCTGGGACACAGGTAATTGCGGACACACTTTAATAACAGATTATTTAAAATAAAGGCCACTTCCTAACAAAAGTTAGGAAGTGGTTCTATTTGACTATACAAACAAGAGTGCTAATCCAATAACGAGAAAGGCCACGAGTTTGTGGCTCTCGTTGATAAGAATGAGTTGGACTGGTTTTTGTCAGAAGAAGTAGTTTTTGAGAGCTGTTAGTTCGACGATGACACCAAACAATAATGCTGATGTTAGTGTTGTAGCATGGATAGATTGTAAGAAGAAGATAACTAAGATTCTAATGATGATTTTGACGATTGCTGTCATAATCATTTTTTTCCATCTCCATTTTTTCCGATATCTTTTGTTTTATGCCCATGGCTTCATCCATGGGTCTCTAAAGAGCAGTCCATAGCATAGTCCACCAATCATAAAGTTAATCATTCCGGTAATAATTGCAATCAATAATGTCATTTTTATTTCTCTTTTCTGTCTTTTTTAATTCTATAGTCCAAAGCGAGAGCTCCAGAGGCAAAGGTTTCTGAATGCACTAATTCCAAATCAGCAACCACATTTTCTAAGAGGCGCAAGCCATCGCCCAGGAGTACTGGAGAGACGGTTAATTTGATTCGGTCTACAAGCTCCATTTTTAGTAGTTCTTTGGCAAGACGTGGGGTACCAAGAACAATGATATCTTGTCCTTCACGATTTTATAGTTCTGTGATAGCCTGGGGCAAGCTTTCTTTAATTAGTTTGCAATTATTCCAAGTCACTTCATCAAGTGTAGTGGATGCGAACACTTTTTCAACGACACTAATCCATTTGGCATAGTTAAGCCCATGATCAGAGGCTTCTGGATGATTAATCATTTATGGCCAATAGCTGTGCATCATCTCATATATAGGTCTGACTCATAAAATAGTGTCTGCAGTAGCTAATGTAAGGTTAGCATAGCTTTCTAAATCATGGTCATAGGCAAAAAAAAACAATATCCATAGCCCCATTCGGCCCTTCAACAAAAGCATCAAGTGAGCTATGTAAAAATAGTATGAGTTCTCTCATTTTTAGTCCTTTTCAGTATTTTTCATTATTTCAGTATACAGCTTTGTAAGGTTAAAGTAATATAATCTGACATTTTAAATTAAAAAGCCCAAAAGTGTTCGCTTGGTGTTACAATAATAATAGAAACAGAGTATATCTTTTTTACAAGATAGAAAAAATAATCAATTAAACTTTTGTAATATCTTATTAGAAAACGCCGTCAGATTAAGCTTGCAACCGTCAGTTGACAAATTGAAAGGTGGACTTTCTAGTCTGCAACCACCAAAAAAGTTAGACTAAGGACAAATAAAAAAGGAAAATGACATGGAGGTCTTAATATGATTTTAGCAGATAAGATAATTGAGGAAAGAAAAAGCAATGGATGGAGTCAAGAACAATTAGCCGAGCAATTAGATGTCTCACGATAATCTGTTTCAAAATGGGAAGGTGCACAATCGGTTCCAGACTTAAATCGAATCATTCAAATGGCAGAAATATTTGGTGTTTCGACAGATTATTTATTAAGAGAAGACCAAGAAAAAACTTCACTAGTAAGTGACGATACCAATAAAGCCTTTGATGGAAAGCCTTTTAGGAAAGTTTCAATGGAAGAAGCTCAAGATTTAATGACTACAACAATGATTGAATCCGGAAAAATTGCCAAAGGTGCTTTTCTCTGTATCATAGCTTGTGTGCCATTAGTTGTATTAGGTGGTCTAGCTGATAGTCATAAAATGGGTGTGACAGAAAAACTAGCAGGAAGCATTGGAATTGTGTCTCTATTATCATTTATTGGCTTCGGTGTCTATTTTTTGATTAATAGTAGTTTTATTTTGAAACGCTTTGAATTTTTAGAAAAATATAATATTGAAACAGAGTATGGTGTTGATGGCTTAGCTAATAAAAACAAAGTTCAATTTGAACCAAGTTATCATCGCAATATTACCCTAGGAGTAATGCTTTGTATCTTTAGTGTTATTCCCTTAATTGCTGTGTCAACATTAACAGAGGAATCTTATATTCTAACCATAATGATTGGGATAATGTTGATTGTCATAGGATTTGCAGTAATAGTCTTTATTCGAAGTCAAATGCGAATGGATGCTTATAATAAATTACTGCAAGAGGGTGATTTTACCATGTCTAAAAAAGAAGCCTCACCATTAATAAGTCGTATTTCAGGAATTTACTGGATCAGCACAACAGCCATCTACCTCGCTTGGTCATTTGCAACTAATAATTGGCAAGAGACTTGGATAGTTTGGCCAATAGCAGGGCTATTATTTGCAGTTGTGATGATTATTACTAAGATGATTACTAAAGTAGAAGATTAGAGTCTGAAATTACAGGTGATGTAAGAAAAGATTGTTGAGACATGGTATAATTAATTAATCAATTTAATCAGAACAAGGAGCATACCATGAAAATTTATTTTGCCAGCCCACTTTTTACAGAGATGGAATTTACTTTCAATCAAGTCTTAGTGAACAAGATTAGACGGGATTATCCAACTTTAGATATCTTTTTACCTCAAGAACAAGGTGAAATAAATGACAAAAATGCCTATGCAGACTCAAAAATGATTGCCATGTTGGATACACAAGCAGTACTTGAAAGTGATTTGATGATTGCCGTCCTTGACGGGCAAGTGATTGATCCAGGTGTAGCTTCTGAAATTGGGATTGCCTATCAGGCTGGTATCCCAATCATTGGTTTATATACAGATTCTCGTCAATTAGGGGCAGATAATCAGAAAAAAATAGATGCACTCCAAACAGTTGCCGAATCACAATTTGCTTATGTTAACCTCTATACCGTTGGTTTGATTAAATTAAATGGTATAATTGTCAGCAGTTCTGACCACTTATTACAGGTCCTACCAGACTATTTGAAGTAAACTCTCTATGAGATATTTGTTAACTTCAGGTGAAATTACCAATCCCACTATCAAAAAAAGCTATGCTGGAAATGCTTGGCAAAGCACCTCGAGATTCTAAGGCTGTATGTATCACGACAGCACTTTATACTATGAAAAATGGTGCATACTATGCCTGGAATGTCTTTACTGAGAAGAGTCCAGAAGCACTTCCTTATCAAGGCTGGGGCCAAATTTCACTCTTAGAATTATCAGCACTACCAAGTATTGATTCAGATGTCCGGTAGAAGCAAGTTCAAGAAGCTGATCTTATTTTGGTTAATGGCGGAGCCCCACTGTACTTGTATTATTGGATGAAAGAGTCTGGCTTTGCTGAGCTGATGCCTAACCTAGCTGCTCTTTACATTGGCCTTAGTGCTGGAAGTATGGTTTTGACCCCAAGAATTTGTTCCTTCTTTGTCGACTGGCAGAAGTTAGTCAATTCAGACCAAGCTTTAGGGATTGTGGATTTCTCCATTTTTTCTCATCTACAACATCCTGATTTGCCTAATAATACTATGCAAGCAGTTCTTGATTGGGCAAATGAATTAGGAGCTAGCCCAGCTTATATCATGAATGATGAGACGGCAATTAAAGATGATGCTTATGGGATTGAAGTTGTCTCAGAACTGCAATGGCAGCTTATTAATCAAAGATAATAATTAAAGAAAAGACTAAACAGAATCAATCCTTTAGTCTTTTTAACATATCAAAATAGTTGATAAAAGCGCTTTCATTTCGGTTTTTTTGCTATAATATGGCTGAAATTTTAATAAATGAAAGAGATTCTTGATGACTTTAGAATAATTAAGTGATGACATTCTTATGCGACAAAAAAAGGATTACCTTTTATTTATGCATCTGTCAATAATGACACAGAATATCCTTGTCTTTACTTGTTCAGCTCCCATGATCTTATTTGCAAGCATTGCAACTAAATTTTTAAATGTTGATTTGTTCAAAACTAACAACCCTATATCTAAGTTGGTAATGCTTTTTACCATGAATCAAATGCTTACTTATTAATTGTAATGTGGTTTTTTAATGTGGAGCCTAACAAAATGGTCATGGTTTATGCTATGGTATTTGGTGCGCATTTGTTACCTTATTCTTGTCTATACAAATCAGCTGCTTATCAATTTGTGGCAATTATTATTCCTGTTTTAAGCTTGATACTTGGGAATTTACTTAATGTGACGGTGGTACCTGGGGCATGTTTGATTATCAAGATGGTATTTGTTTATACACTTCATCAGGAAATGAGAGCCTTTGACTATTCTTCAAAGGCAGAAAATAGAGGATTTTCCTATCATAATTTCTGAATCTTTTCTGATAATTTTTAAATTATTGAGGCACAATAATGGCGTAAGTTAAAAGTAAATGGTAAACTTTATGTAAGTGCTTACAATAAAATATAGGAGAGATAAGATGGAGATCGATTTCTTAAAGACTAGGGCTCGACTTAGTTCTGATCAGATTGCGGTTATTGATCCTTTAAAAGAACGACAATGGACATATGGTCAATTGCATCAACGTGCAATAAACCTCGCCCATTATCTTTTAAAGCGCAATATTTCCAAAGGTGATCGCGTTGCTCTGTTTGCCCCAAATGATGTTGCCTATTATGATTTGTTGTTTGCTTGCACAAAAATAGGAGCTATAATGGTTCCACTCAATTGGCGGTTAAAATCAATTGAAATAGAAAAAATTGTTAAAGATTGTTCACCTAAGTTTGTCCTATACGCTGAACATCATAAAGATCGTATCGAGTCGATTTTTGCTGAAAAAGATATGTTAGATATTGATTCACAAGACTATGATGCCATTTTTTCCAAACCTATTAGTGAGGATTTGCCAGAGCTTCATATTGATAAATATAGCCCAGCTTTTATTATGTATACTAGTGGGTCAACTGGTATGCCTAAGGGGGTTATGATATCCCACAATGGTATGATTCAAAATGCACTCAATGGAATTGCTAGTTGGAATTTTGTCGCTAATGACTCAACTTTAGTCAGTGCGCCCATGTTTCATATTGCTGCTTTTGGGGGCTTTGCTATTCCCTTCATCGTCAATGGATTGACGGTTGTACTGCAACGTTACTTTAATCCTTTAGAGGCTATTCAATTAATTGAAAATTATAAGATTACGCATTTATTTATGGTTCCGACCATGTATTATACTCTATTGACGCACGATTCCTTTGATAGTAAAGCTTTATCTTCAGTTAAAGTGATGATTTCAGGTGGTGCGCCAGCCTCTAATTTTGTTCAAAAGAGCTTTGAAAAATTTGGCCATAACATCATTAATTCTTATGGCTTAACAGAAGTGGGTCCAAATAATTTTAGGATATTAGCTAGTGAAGTGGCTGATCATCCTAAGAGTATTGGTAAACCACTCATGTTTGTTGGTGCAAGGATTGTTGATGAAAATTTTCAAGATGTAAAACAGGGTGAAATTGGTGAACTACTCTTATCAGGTCAGCATGTCTTTCGTGGTTATTGGGAAAATTCGGCAGAGACTGAAAAAGCCTCTTATGGTAAATTCTTCTGTACTGGAGATTTAGCTAAACAGGATGAGGATGGTTTTTACTACATCGTCAATCGGAAGAAAGAGTTGATTATTACTGGTGGAGAAAATGTCCTTCCTTCTGAAGTCGAAACAGTTCTAAACAACTATCCAATTGTTCGAGATTCAGTCGTTTTAGGTTATGATAATCCAGAATTTGGTGAGTCAGTCGGTGCAGCTATCATTTTAAATGCTGATTGTCCAGATTATGAAAAAGAAATAACACGTTATTGTTTAGAACATTTAGCAGGCTATAAAGTGCCAAAAGCTTATCTTCTTTTAGATGAATTTCCACGAAATGCTATTGGGAAAATTGACAAGTTAGCAATTCAAAAACTCCTTAATCAAGTCCTTTCAAAATAATAAGTTAATTTAAACATTTTATTACAAAAAAACCACATTATTCAATCTAATTTTAGTTATGAAGAATATGGTTTTTTATTTTTAGCGAAGTAAAAGGCTGATTTAATAAGATTTTATTGGATATTTATTGTTTTATACTTCAAATCTATAAATACAACTATTAACCTAGCTAATAGTGTCAATTAAAATTCTTAATTTGTAATCTCTTATATCATGCCTTATAATCATATTGTAAGCGCTTAATAAATAAACAAAAATATTTTATCTAAAAAAAGGAGACTCGCTATGTCAACAAAACAAGAAATGCTTAAAGCACTTTATCCAGAAGATGTTATGGGATTTGCACAAGAATTAACTGAAGGTGAAATCAAAAAACTGACTCAAATTCGTGAATTATTAGAAACAAAATATCGTCCTTTAGTAAATAATTGTTGGATGAAAGCAGAAGTTCCTGAAGACTTCTTCAAAGATATGGGTAAAATGAATTATTTAAATGACCCACTCTTGTTTGAAGGTCGAGATGGTGCAAAACGTCGCAGTGAAATGTACTTTGCTTTCATGTGTTACGAGCTTTCTCGCTTTGATATTTCAATGAATACTTTCGTCGGCGTACACATTGGTCTTGGTCACAACACTTTCTTATTTGGTGGTAGCGAAGAACAAGTTAAGTACTACATTCCAAAATTACAATCTCATGAATTAATGACATGTTTTGCATTAACTGAACCAGAACATGGATCTGACGTAGCAGGTGGCTTAACAACAACTGCTAAATATGATGGTGAAAATTGGATTCTAAATGGTGAAAAACGTTGGATCGGTGGTGGAGCTATGGCTGATGTTGTTCCAGTCTTTGCTCGAGATGTCGATACTGACCAAGTTAAATGTTTCATTGTTGAGAAGGGACAAGAAGGCTTTACAGCTGATGTTATCGAAAATAAAATTGCATTGCGTATTGTTCCTAATGCCAATCTTCATCTGAAAGATGTTAAAGTTCCTGAATCTAAACGACTACAAAATATCAATGGCTTTAAAGATGTTGCTAAAATTCTCTATTCTACTCGTGCAGGTGTTGCTGCTATGGCTGCTGGAGGAATGGGAGGTGCATTACAAGCCACTCTAAAATATGTTACACAACGTAAACAATTTGGTAAAGAGATTTCCAACTATCAACTTGTTCAAGAAAAATTGGCAATGATGCAAGCAAACACAATGTCAGGCTTAGCCTATTCTACACAATTAGCAAGAATGCAAGAGTCTGGCCAATACAGTGAGATTGCTACTTCAATGGCAAAAATGTTTAATGCTCTTCGTCTACGTGAAACAGTTGCTATGGGTCGTGGTATTTGTGGCGGTAACGGAATTACTGTAGATTACGATATTGCTCGTTTCTTCTGTGATGCTGAAGCTATTTATACTTACGAAGGAACTCATGAAATCAACGCTCTTGTAATTGGACGTGCCTTAACTGGTAAACAAGCCTTCATTTAATAGCGAGTTAAGAGTAAAGTTTTGGATAATTCTTCCAAACTTTACTTTTATTACTGAAGAATAGGAGTAATAAGTGAATGATTGACAAACAAGATTATAGAGATAAATTAATTGATATTAGTCAGGCCATCAAGATGATTGAGTCTGATGATCGCATTATTGTAAGTCCTGCGGCGCAAATGCCACTTGAATTTTTATCGGGTCTAGGAGAAAGATATGAAGAATTAGAAAATGTTCAAGTAAGTTCTTCCTTCCCCTTAGCTCCGCTATCATTCTTAATGGACCCACGAGTAGCTGAAAAAATTCATTTTACAGGTTTCTTTATGGGGCCAGTAGATCGTAAAGTTTATCCATTGGGTTATGAATCAATGATGTCTGTTAACTTTTCGAATATTGGTAGAGCAATCAAAGAAGTGATTAGACCAAATGTTTTTTATACAACGGTATCTCCTATGGATGACGAAGGTTATTTCAATTTTGGTCCGATGGGTACGTCGATTGGGCGCGAAGCAACTGATATAGCAAGTAAAGTTATTGTTCAAGTTTCAGACAAAATTCCAAGAGTACATGGGGAAAATACACGAATTCACCTTTCTGAAGTATCTCATATAATTGAACGTGATTATGAGATGATGCCACTACCAGAACCAAAACCTAAAAATGTGGATCAAGAAATTGCAAAATTGATTGTTCCAAAAATTAAAGATGGATCTACGATTCAAATTGGTTTTGGAGGTTTGTCAGGTGCAGTATCTTATGGGCTAAAGGACAAGAAAAATCTATCTGTCCATACAGAAATGATTACGGAATCGATGAAATATTTAGCAGAAATTGGTGCTATTACTGGTAAAATTCGTGGTGGTTTTGCTTTTGGTTCAGTTGATTTGTATGATTGGACTGGAGATAATGAACAAGTTGAAGTTGACTTAGTAACAAATGTAAATTCAGCTTTTGAAGTTGCCAAGTATGACGATTTTGTTTCAATCAATGCGTGTTTAATGGTTGATTTGACTGGTCAAGTGGTATCAGAAGGAGCTGGTCACCGTATTGTTAGTTCGGTTGGGGGTGCTAGTGATTTTGTCAGAGGTGCAGGAGCATCTAAGGGTGGACAAAGTTTCATCTGTGTTGCATCAACTCGAGTAGATGAAGAAACTGGACAAGAATATTCAAATATTGTACCAACCTTTGAAGCTGGAACACCGATTTCTGTACCGAGAGCAGATGTCATGAATATTGTTACAGAGTATGGTATTGCTAATCTCTTTAATAAAACAATGGAAGAACGAGCAGTTGCTTTAATTGAGATTGCGCATCCTGATTTTAGAGAAGAATTAATGAATCAAGCCAAACAAGCTGGAATACTAAGAAAATTTCAAGATAAATTTCATGATTAATTGGAGGAAAGAGAATGACTATTAAAAAAGCAAGCATTTTAGGAGCTGGCGTGATGGGAAGCCAGATAGCTGCCGTTCTTGTTAATGCTGGTCTAGAAGTAGAATTACTGGATATCGTTATAGATGAAAATGATAAGAATAAACTATCAAAGGGAGCTTACGATCGTATTACACATCCTAAAAAAGGTCTCCTTTTCGATCCATCATTTGCTTCAAATGTTACTTATAGTAATTTTACAGATGCACTCGAGAAACAAAGTGATTCTGATTTATTTATTGAAGCTGTCGCAGAAAAAGTTGATATTAAACATGACTTATGGTCTAAAGTAGCAAAAATTGCGAAGAAAGATGCAATCTTGGCAACCAATACTTCTGGAATTCCAATTGAAGTAATTGCTAAAGCCTTGGATGATGAAACACGTAAACGATTCGTGGGAATGCATTTCTTCAACCCACCACGATTTATGAAACTTGTTGAGTTAATTCCAAATACGAAAACATCCCAAGAAACAATGGATAGCATAACAGATTTTACAGTTAATAAATTGGGCAAGGGAATTGTACCAGCCAATGACGTTAGTGGTTTTATTGCCAACCGTATTGGTACCTACTCATCAATGGACATTATGAAGCGTGCTGACCAAGCTAAATTATCTATTCAAGAAGTTGATGTCCTAACAGGTGAGTACATTGGTCGACCAAAAATGGGTACATTTAAACTTGGTGACATGGTTGGACTAGACATTGCTTATAATGTTACAAAAGGGATGATGCAAGATGCAGCTGAAAAAGAATTTTTCTCAGTTCCACCAATGTTAGAAAAAATGATTCAGGCAGGGTATTTAGGAAATAAAACAAAACAAGGTGCTTATAAAAAAGAAGGTCGTAACCGTTTTGTGATTGATCCTGAAACAATGGAATATAAGCCACTTGAAAAAGTAAACTTACCAATTCAAAAAGAATTAGGTCGTAGCCTTAAGAAAAACTTACAGGTTATCTTTAATTCTACTGAAAAAGAAGGTATTTTCCTTTGGGAAACCCTCCGTAATGTCATGTACTATTCAGCATTAAATGTACCAAAAGCAGCTAATGATTATAAAAATATTGACCGTGCCATGGTATGGGGTTACAACTGGAAATTAGGACCATTCCAATTATGGGATATCATAGGATTTGAACAAGTTAAAAACCGTATGAAAGATGAATTAGGATCATTACCTGGATGGATTGAGAATAAAAGAGATGATTTCTACCAAGCTGGTGATACATTAAGTTATGTTCCAGCTATTGAAACAAAAATTGAAAAAGAAATTTGGAATAAAGTAGATACCAATTTATCAGTTGTCAATGATGATCAACTCCTATTGAAGATGCAGACACCAGCAAATTCAATCACACCAGGCTTCTCACAAGATTTAGCCGATGCTGTTGAATACCTTGAAAGTAATAATTATTCTAGTATGGTTCTTTATTCAAATGGGGCAAACTTCTGTGTTGGCGCAAACTTAATGGGAATGCGTCAAGCCATTGAAGAAGGAAAAGTAAATGAATTAGTAGGTCCAGGTGTTGATATCCTCCAAGGAGCTATCAAACGTGTGCGTTATGCCAAAAAACCAATCGTTACGGCTGCTCAAGGTCGTGCATTAGGTGGCGGTGCAGAGCTCTTACTAGCATCTCCATTTGTTGTAGCAGCAGCAGAAACTTACATGGGACTAGTTGAAGTGGGTGTAGGTTTAATTCCATCAGGCGGTGGACTAGCCGAGTTGACAGAACGCATCTTAAAAGATGATGATGTTCCCTCTAATCGCTTCGCCCGTTTAGCTAAATTAGTCCAAAATGTATCATCGGCTTATGTATCGATGAATGCTTACCAAGCAAAAGCCGCCGGCTTTTTAAGAGATACAGATGTCATCGTTCAAAACGATGAACAACGCGTATATGCAGCATTGGAATTAGCCAAGTTTTATTCTAAATATGGTTACCAAGTAGCTAAAAAATACACTTATCTTGCTCCAGGTCGTGATTTTAAATCAATTGTTGAATCAAATCTTGATGCTATGCGTCTAGGTCACTTTATTAGTGATTATGATATGGAAGTTGGTCTCTCTGTTGCTGATATTGTAGCAGGTGGTGATTTACCTCGAAATACTTATATTAATCACGATTACCTATTAAGTTTAGAGAAAAATAATTTCTTAAAACTTAGTGGCAATCAAAAAACATATGAACGTATTGCTCATATGCTAGAGACTAAACGACCATTACGTAATTAGTGAATATTAGTGATTTAGTAGAAGGAGAAATAAATATGCATGAAGCTTATATAGTTGCTTACGGACGTTCAGCAATTGGAAAAGGTAATGCCAGAGGTGCTTATGCCCACAGTCGTCCTGATGATGTAGCAGCAGAAGTCTTAAAAGGTGTTATTAATCGTATTGAAGGTGATTTTGATCCTAAATATATTGAAGATGTTATTGTAGGCTGTTCTTTTCCAGAAGGCATTCAAGGGATAAATTTTGCAAGAACTATTGCCTTACGAGCTGGGTTACCACATACAGTCGCTGGTCAAACGGTTAATCGTTTTTGTTCATCTGGTCTCCAAACCATTGCGACAGCAGCCAATGCTATTATGGCTGGACAAGCAAACTGTTTAGTTGCTGGTGGTGTTGAATTCATGTCAGCAGTACCGATGGGAGGCGCAGAACCAACAGTAAATCCAACTCTTCAAAATGAAGATATTGGAGCATCCTATCCAATGGGCTTAACAGCTGAAAATGTTGCTGAACAATACCATGTGAGCCGTGAAGATCAAGATGCATTTGGTGCTGCAAGTCATCAAAAGGCATATATTGCGCAAACAAGTGGTAAATTTGAAAAAGAAATTATTCCTGTCGAAATTGAACAAATCAAGTACACAGCACAGGGACCACAAGTTGTCACAGAAACTTTTAAAACAGACCAAGGTATTCGTCCTGAATCAACGCCTGAATCACTAGGCAAATTAAGAACAGTTTTTAAAGCTGATGGTTCAGTGACAGCTGGAACATCATCTCAAATTTCTGATGGTGCTGGTTTTGTAGTTCTTATGTCTAAAGAAATGGTTGATCAATTAAATGTTAAACCTATTGCCCGTTTTGTTGGCTTTAAAGCAGTCGGTGTTGATCCAAAAGTTATGGGAATTGGTCCTGCTTATGCTATTCCAGAAGCTTTGGAAAATGCACAACTAAAATTAAAAGATATTGATCTCATTGAACTTAATGAAGCATTTGCTGCACAAGCATTAGCATCAATCCGTGAACTCGGTATTAATATGGATATTACTAACGTAAACGGTGGTGCAATTGCCTTAGGTCACCCACTTGGTGCAACAGGAGCAATCTTAACCTCACGCTTATTATCTGAAATGAGTAAACGTCCAGAAACTCGTTATGGAATGGTTTCCATGTGTATCGGAGTAGGGATGGGAGCAGCTGGTATCTTTGAATATGTCGGTGATCGTTAATTAATCTTTGTTTCTTAGTTATAAAAAACTTCGCAAGTATTTGTGAAGTTTTTTGTTTGAAAGCGTCTTCCTTGAAGCATTGTCGACATTAGATTATAATGAATGAAAAGTTATAAAAGATGACTTAGAAGAGGTAGATATGAAGTTAGATATTGCACAAATGAATTATTTGGTAGCTATCGTCGATGCGGACTATAATTTATCAGATGCTGCAAAGCAAATTTTTGTGACCCAATCAACATTGAGTCAATTTATTTCTAATTTCGAAAAAGCAGAAAATGTTAGCTTATTTATCAGAAAAAATGGACGCTTGGTTGGTTTAACACCTGTTGGCAAACAAATGTATCATGAGGTTTTAGATATTCTTAGACGCTACGATCACTTAGGTCAGATGATTGAAGTTGAGGGACAAAAACGTCGCGGTATGATTCGAATTGGAATTCCTTCAACAACTATGCGTATTCTCTTTACCAGATTTTTCCCCAATTTTTTGATGGAAAATCCTGACGTAAAAATCGAGATTGTCGAAGAGGATAATAAAACCCTAAGGCAGATGTTAATTGACAATGAGTTGCACTTTGCCATGATTGAAGAGCCGACGCATCTAGATGATAAACGTTTTGAACAACATTTGATTATTTTATCTGAGATAGCAGCATTTATGCGTCCACAGAGTCCCTTGGCAAAGAAAAAAATATTAACATGGAAAGATTTAGATGACCGATACATCACCATGTTTAGTGATGATTTTGCATCTTATGATTTGATCATGGATAAATTAGCTGAAGAAGAATCAACAGCCAAACTTTTGATGACATCATCAAGTTGGGACTATTTAGTTGAGTCTTGTGCAATTAATGATATTATAGCCATATTACCAACGGCTCGCTTTAACCGTTATATTGAACGATTAGACTATTTGGGTGTCGTTGAAAAACGGTTTGATGACCCAATCAAATATAAACCCATGTTTTGTCGACCGAAAAAAACGAAATACTCTACTGTTGAAAACTATGTTTTTGAAACCATATTAAAAGGCTTTTATAAATTTTCAAATTATCGTTAATGTCTAATTCTGAAAAAAAGCTGTAAATGTTTTGGAATTGACACCTTAAACAACAAAGCTTTTGTCATCAATTGTTTATTATTTCTTTCAATCATATTGAAAAAAATTTTTAAAAAAAGCAGGTGCTAATTTTCTAAAAACCTAATAAAAGACGGTTTTTCTTTTAGAGATCCTGACTTTTTATAGTATAATAGATTTTATAATTTTAATAATACAAGTGATAAAGGATTAAAAATGGAAGACATTAACTTAAAAAAAATCGAAGTTTTTGAGAACTATCGTGTTGAAAGGGCTGAATTTGGACATGTGGTTCTTTCAACTGAAGTAATAGAAAGTTCTCTAAACTACTATGGTATTGCACATGGTGGCTATTTATTTACACTCTGTGATCAGATTGCAGGACTAGTTTCAATTTCAACTGGATTTGAAGCAGTTACCCTGCAATCAAATATCAACTATTTCAAACCTGGTAAAGCAGGACAACGCCTCTATATTCATGGTAAATGTGTTCACAATGGTAAAACAACAAAAGTAATTGATATTGAAATTAGAAATGAAGAAGATCAATTACTGACAAAAAATTCTTGTACTATGTTTGTCACAGGGACAAGTGATCGTGGAATTCCGGTTGATCAAAAAGATTAGGCTTATCCTAATCTTTTTTTGAGCATTTTCTCTGAACTTTTTAATAATAAGTGATAGACTATTAATAAGAATGATTATAAATAATATGGAGAGAGGAAAAAAATGTCACTTATTTCATTTAATCGAGTTCAGTTTGAAGTAGATAATAGAAACATCCTAAATCACGTTAATTTTACTGTCGAAGAAGGTGATTTTCTATCTATTGTTGGACCTTCAGGGAGTGGAAAGAGTACCTTGTTAAAATTAGTTTCAGGCCTCATTTCACCGACCAAAGGGGAGATTCTTTTTAATGGAAAGGATATAGCAAAGCAGGATCCAATTGAAACGCGCAAGCAACTATCTTACTGTTTTCAAACCCCCTATCTATTTGGGTCCACCGTCAAAGATAATTTAGCATTTCCTTTTGATATTCGACATGAAGAATTCAATCAAAGCCGAGTGGATCAACTCTTTACATTATTTCAAATGGATAAAACTTATTTGAATCAAGATGTCAAAAAATTGTCTGGTGGGGAAAAGCAACGTATTGCGCTGATTAGACAATTACTTTTTGAACCAAAAGTTTTGTTACTTGACGAAGTTACATCTGCACTTGACTCAGTAAATAAAGAAATTGTTGAAGGTGTTATTCAGGAATTACATCATAAAGGAATGACCATTCTATGGATAACCCATGACGCTGAGCAAAGCAAAAAGTATGCTAATAAATTATTGACGCTTGTCAAGGGACAAATAGAATCATTGGAGGTAATCAAATGAATGGCGCGGCATCAATCTCAGTACCCTCATTATTAATAGCATCTTCATTAGTCATTATTACCCTCTTTTTTTCATACTGGCAAAAATTAAGACTAGAAAAAGAAATTATTGTTGGTGCTATTCGAGCAGTAGTGCAACTCCTTTTAGTTGGCTTTGTCTTAAACTATATTTTTGGCTATGAAAATCCAATTTTTACAGCACTTTTACTTTTATTTATGATTGTTAATGCATCCTATAATGCAGCAAAACGAGGTAAAGGTATTAAAAATGGTTTTGCTATTTCATTTCTAGCAATTACTTTGGGAGCTGTCATTACCTTATCAGTATTAATTTTGTCACGTATTTTACATTTTGTTCCCAATCAAATGATTCCGGTCGGCGGAATGATTATTAGTAATTCAATGGTTGCTATTGGTTTGTGTTATAAACAACTATTGTCAGATTTTCAAAACAAACAAGAAGAAGTAGAGACTAAATTAGCTCTCGGAGCAGATATTTTACCAGCATCGATTGATATTATTCGTGATGTAATAAAAACTGGTATGGTACCAACAATTGATTCATCTAAGACTTTAGGAATTGTTTCCTTACCAGGGATGATGACTGGTCTGATATTAGCTGGTACTTCACCAATTCAAGCTGTTAAATATCAAATGATGGTTACCTTTATGCTTTTATCAACGACCTCAATTGCCTCTTTTGTAGCATCATACTTGGCCTATAAAGGTTTCTTCAACGATAAAAAACAAATAGTTGTCAAACGTCAATAAAAAGAAGCCTAGGCTTCTTTTTTATTTTCTGTAAAGTTTATGTTGTTGATAAACAGGGTCAAATGTAATATTAACTCCTAGTTTACGAAGTACATTTTTGTCTTCTTCTGTTAAAATTACAGTTGCATGGGCTTCACTACCTTTTAAGTTACCAAGTTCTTTCATTGCAAGACTAGCATCATTATTGGACATTGCAGTAATGGCAAGTGCTATTAATATCTCGTTTGAATGTAGTCGTGGATTATGACTGCCAAGATGCTTAACTTTTAGGTTCTGTATAGGCTTAACATATTCAGGTTCAATGAGGTGTGTAGACTTGTCAATTGCCGCCAAATTCTTAATAGCATTAATAACAACGGCTGCGGTTGGACCAAAGAGATCAGATGTTTTTCCAGTTACGATTTGTCCATTTGGTAGTTCTAATGCCAAGGCTGGTGCGCCAGTCAGTTCTGATTTTTGGCGTGCGACCATTGTAACTTGGCGATCTTCTGGACTTACACCAATATCATTCATCAACAACTCAATTTTTTTGACAGCTGATTCTGATACACGCTCCGCTTTAAAATCGACAAGAGTTTGGTAGTAACGGCGGATAATTTCTTGTTTGGAAGCTTCGATTGCAGCTTCTTCATTAATGATTGAGTACCCAACCATATTAACACCCATATCTGTAGGTGAGGCATATGGTGATTTATTTAGGATTCTTTCAAAGGTACGGTTTAATACTGGGAAAACTTCGATATCACGGTTATAGTTAACAGCCGTTTTACCATATTTTTCTAAATGGAAGGGGTCAATCATGTTCAGATCATCCAGATCAGCAGTTGCAGCTTCATAAGCTAAATTGACGGGATGGTGTAATGGTAAATTCCAAACTGGGAAGGTTTCAAATTTAGCATAACCGGATGTTACACCATTAATTTGGTCATGGTACATTTGCGACATACAAGTAGCTAATTTTCCAGATCCAGGTCCAGGTGCAGTAACAACAATTAAATTGCGACTGGTTTTAATGTAATCATTTTTCCCCATCCCTTCAGCTGAGATAATATGGTTGATATCTGTTGGATAACCCTTAATTGGGTAATGCAAATATGTAGCAATTCCATTTTTTTCTAATTGATTACGAAAAGCATCAGCAGCTGGCTGATTATTGTATTGAGTAATAACAACTGAACCAACATAAATATCTAAAGAATTAAATTTATCAATTAAACGAAAGACTTCTTGGTCATAGGAAATTCCTAGGTCACCACGAGCTTTTGAATGCTCAATATTGTTGGCGTTAATTGTAATGACAATTTCAACTTGATCTTTTAGTTCTTTTAACAGTTTAATTTTATTATCTGGTTCATATCCTGGAAGCACACGTGCAGCGTGATAATCTTCGAGCATTTTTCCGCCAAACTCCATATAAAGTTTGCCATCAAATTGATTAATACGTTCTAAGATATGATCTCTTTGTAAATGTAAATACTTATCCGAATCAAAAGCAAGTTTTTTCATATTTTTCACCTCTGTTTAGCATTATATCAAAGAAAGTAGATTTTTTGGGACATATCTTAATAAAATCTGTCTAAAAATTATCTTTTTAAAATTTTCATCAGATTATGTTAAGAAATGAGTTGATTTCATATTTTCACAAAAACATATTTTTATGAATTACACAAATTTCTATTTTATTAAATTGTTAGATTTTAGATAATGAGAGGTTGACAAGTAAGGTTAATTCATTTATACTTATTACAATTAAATACTGCTTTAACTATGTCCCGTGAGACATGAAAGTTTAAAAAAGAGACTGCTCTTTGAGCATGCTCTAATTTTGACGGACTTTAATTGACTCAGGACTTGCTCCTGAGTCTTTTTTTGTAAAGGGTATTCAATTAATTAAGGTGAACAGAGAGTCACCATTAAAAGGAGAATTTTATGTCAAAACTATCATTAGACAAGAACAACATACGTGCTCTTGTTGGTGCAATTGTCGCTTCAGGTACAGATGACTTAAACGTCATGTTCCTAGCCTTCTCAATGTCTTCAATTATTACCGAATTAGGTATTACTGGTGCACAAGGTGGTTGGATAGCGACCATCACAAACCTAGGTATGCTATGTGGTGGCTTACTTTTTGGATTACTAGCTGACCGTCACCACAAATTCAAAGTTTTTAAATGGACTATCCTTGTCTTCTCAATTGCAACTGGTTTAATCTTCTTCACTAAAAGCATTAACTATCTTTACATCATGCGCTTCATCGCAGGTATTGGGGTAGGTGGTGAGTACGGAGTTGCCATTGCCATTATGGCTGGAATAGTACCACCTGAAAAAATGGGTCGGATTTCATCACTCAATGGGATTGCTGGACAAGTTGGTTCAATTACCTCAGCTTTATTAGCAGGATGGCTAGCGCCAACACTCGGCTGGCGAGGATTGTTCTTATTTGGTTTAGTACCAATCTTACTAGTGCTCTGGATGCAATTTGCAATAGATGATGATAACATTATCGACAGCGGACTTGATCAGAGTGAAGAAACAAGTCAGCCCGTTAAAATTAGTGAACTCTTTAAGACACCGACTTTGACAGCTCAAACACTTGCACTAATGGTGATGACAACAGTCCAAATTGCAGGATACTTTGGGATGATGAACTGGCTACCTACGATTATTCAAACAAGCCTAAGTATCTCAGTTAAAGATTCGTCGTTATGGATGGTTGCAACAATTCTAGGAATGTGTTTAGGAATGCTCACATTTGGTCAAATTTTAGATAAATTTGGCCCAAGATTAGTTTACTCAGTCTTCCTATTAGCATCATCAGTTTGTGTGTACCTCTTCCAATTTGCTAACTCAATGCCAAC
>CAACWI010000060.1_pt1 | contig 23676 bp, 20 predicted proteins | sample 2275591 | NCBI WGS metagenome assembly CAACWI01 (sample SAMEA5312452, study PRJEB27640) | indoor metagenome | biome: indoor environment; feature: uncontrolled; material: polymer tiles stone | place: Germany | collected 2014-07-07
TTTGTAAATACACGTCATTATGCTTCAAAAGCTTGGGCAGTGGATGGCGTCGGCCAAATGGAGCCAAGTAAGTTGGGGGCAAAAAACATGTGGATCGCTCAGTATCTATATGGAAAACCAAGTGCTTCTAATCTTCAAAACACACAATTTGGTTCGTGGCAATATACAAGTCAAATGTACTTTACAAACTTCAGTAGACGTAGTCCTTTAGATGTTAGTATTGATTATGCAAATATTTTTGCTCCTGTTAATCCACCTGCACCTTCAGGGTATACAAATATTTATCGCCTGTATAACAATCGTAATTTGGAGCATTTATATACAAAAGATGCGAATGAAAAAGATCGACTCCCACAATTATCTAAAGACTGGAAATATGAGGGCGTAGCTTGGAAAGCACCGAAGAGTTCTAGCGTCCCCGTCTACCGCGTTTATGATCCACGTTCAGGAGAACATCTTTATACAAAAGATGCTTACGAAGTAAGTGTATTAACCTCTAAACATGGCTGGCGAAGAGAAGGGGTGGCCTTCTATTCAGACAGTAGCTCAGCAACACCAGCTTATCGACTCTACAATCCTGCAGCAGGTGTAGGGGCACACTTCATCACAATGGATTCATATGAGAAGAGCGTACTCGTTACACGAGGTTGGAAGTATGAAGGTATTGCTTGGTATGGACAAAAATAAATTTGTATAATACAAAAAAATAGTTTGGAAAATATTCCAAACTATTTTTTTGTATCATTACCGTTATTTTCTAAGCTTATTACGCCAAGCTATTTCTGTAAAAGTTCCTTTGGAAATGAGTTTTCCTTCATGAACTGCTCTGAAAAAATAATCCAATTTATTTCTAATACACAACAAGATTCTTTGTGTGTCAAACATAAATCATAGCCCACAAGGTATTGAACACAAGGAGGAAATTGGAAAGAATAATTCCAATAACCACAAAGAATACGGTTCTATTATACCCTATCCTTTTTAACTTAAGGTTTTTATTAGAAACAATCAAAGGAATAATGAGTAAAAATGGCGTAGAATACCTTCCTTGCACTCCCTGTATACCGAATCTTAATCCAAAACTTGGATTTATACTTCCATAAAATAAGAAGCCATAATAAACAGAAAGAACTCCAAGTGTAGCAACAATCAAGGAAATAACACTTATAAAATTCGAATCATGTTCGTTTTTATCCGCTAGCAAGACTAGTGCAACCATTACAAACCACAGTCCGAGAAGCCAAACTGGCATATAATTAAAGCCGGCATATGGGGAAACTAACAAGCCCATATCACTTCCCGCACTCATAGTATTATTAAATTGGAAAGTCATGGACATCCAAATCCTAGAGACAACCTCAAAGATTCCACCTTTAGGACTGGTCACATACGTAGCAACAGAAAATCCTAACAGAGCAATAGCGCTCATAGCAATTATCTTGCACTTAGGTGAAAAAAGCCCTTTCTCTTCCATATAAGCCTTCAATTTAGATAAACCACGGACACCATGTGTATTTTCCATCCATTTTACATAGAAAATAACACCAGGGAATAATAAATTGGCCAGTAATAAATTCGGCTTAACTAGTACAAAAGAACTCGCTCCTAAGAAAAGCATCTGTAAAAGTGAAACTTTATCAATCCTTCGGTTAATAAGGGTGTTCATTGCCAAAGCAACTATAGCTGCTACTACAACATAGCCAAGCGCATCATAAGACAAGCTGGCAAATTGATTTACCACTACTGGGCTAAGACTTACAAGCATGAACAATAGTTGACCAAATTTTAATTTTTTTATAATAAAATACATGGCCAAACTATAAACCACCATCGACAACAAACGGCCAAATGTAATCATCACTCCTAAAGAAGAATATACTCTATGACCTACCCAAATTCCCATTGCTGGGACAATATGTCCTAAATACTTATAACTCAACTTGTTATCTAAATCTAAATTCCGAGGCGATTGTAAAGGAGACATAATGGTGGCTTTGGTCAAATAATATTTTTCAAAGCGAGTTCCTTTTTGATAAGACTCTTTTTGATTATCCATACCTGTTCCAACAGCAGTTTCACCATATCGTGAAATGTCCACAGTATGATTGGTCATCGCACTTGAAACCATAAAATGGTACTGACCATCAGGTTCATTGAAAAAAGGCATCGCTAAGGATAGAATCACACCAAAAGCTAGAGCTAAAGTCAGGTAAATTCGGGGGATTTTCTCTTCAAAACTATTTGTCATCACTTACCTCTCGTCTTATCAAAATAAAAGCTCCAATTACAATAAATACTACTGTTCCACCAACAAATAATAGTATTCGCATTTTTGCGCTAGCACGTGACGATCCGTCAACTGAAATCGCTTGATACTCCTGAACACCTGCTCCATAGTCCGGGATTTTATTATTAATATTGAAATCCTGATTCTTAGCAAACCGTGTTGTTGAATATGTATAAGCACTGCCCGACGGAGTTAGTTTATCTTTACTAAAAGCTTCAAAGTGAGTTTCACTCCTCGGAGATGCGCTATTCTCTGGGACACGTGCTGTATATAAGAAATAGTCACGTCCTTGTCCCAAACCATAAAATTTAATTAATGATTGATTAGCTTTCAAACTTTGTTCAGCATTAAAGCTAAAGGAACTCGTATTCAGTGGAATATCCATAGAGAAACCACTTCCTAAATAATAAATTTTTCCACCTGAAAAAACTCTATAAGATGAACTATCTAATGTTGAAAGATTTTCTGGTGCCTCTTGCCACCCCGTATTAGAATAAATATAATTTTTTCCATTGTCTTTGTAGCCCAGGAAATAGCTATAATCTGAAACAAGCTCTTTCGACCCAGACTTTACAGTTACAAAGTTAGCACCTGTACTTCTTATCACTGGCATACTATAGTTAAGGAGTTTTTCACCATTATTCGCAGTAACATTCATAAAATAATCTGCATTTGGTTGAATATTTTCTCCACCAATAGTCATATCCACCTGAGTTTCAGGCACATTGGTTGAGATGTCGTAAACTGTTCGTGAAAATTGAATAGCTGGATCAATGTGAGCCTTGATTTCAAACGAAAAATCTGAATCTCTTTGAGGAACTTCAAGCGAATAACTTTCGATTATACCATTATACAAATTTCTTTGAATATCTGATTTTAGCTGAGAAAGCATCAAATCATTACTTAACCCTAAGTTTGGAACTACTCCAAAAGACTGCGGAGTAGCTGCGGCAGGAAAAATACTCTTCTTACTATAAGGTACAGAAATATCATCAATCACAAGATTAGACTGTGGCATGATGGAAATTGACGTATTTGCGCTAATAAATTCTTTTTTTATCGTGAGCTTGTAAGTTACCTCTTGTCCATATTCAACTACATATTGTCTAGGAGTATTTCGTGCTTTTCTAGGCAAGTCAACTATTTCACCAGAAATTTCTTCCGAAGTATTTACCTTATCTAGATTTATCGTTTCCGTCTCTGAAGTAACCTCAACAATTTTTAATATGGCGCCATTGATGTCTGAAATTGCCACTACACCCATTGGTAGAGTAGCCTCCGCTTCCCCAGAATTATCAGTATAACGTCTTGAAGCATTCCCTGGCCAGTGAAAAATGGTCCCTGGTGTGTCTTGATTAAAGTAATTTATCAGCGCGACACCATTTCCTCCAGCATTCGCTAACTGCCGCAAAATTTCAAGTGTCTCACTAGCAGAGTGAGTCATCCCGGGGCCAATTTTAAAGACCTTTGAAATATCTATATTGTTATCCGATAAATTCTTCCATACGATGGTATTCATGTCCTCATCGGTAATACTACCTGTTTTTATTTTTTCATATGCAGGCTGGAGACTTTTCCCAGAGTAAAATGTATTATAAACAGGCTTTCCATTGGATGTAACAATTATTTTAACTTTTCTTACCGAATCTGCGCTTGCCCTGTCAAAGCTTGTTGTTCCACTTATACTTATGAGCAACACAGCCAATACGCCCCACCAAAAAACTTTACTCTTTATCATCTTATTGATTTTCATTTAGCTTTTCTTCTTTCCGTTTCCGAAATATCCCCTTAATCATTTCTGTTACCTCACTTTTCAATAAGGTAATAATTACTGAATAAACCAACATGCCTACAAAAATTTGAATGGCAAGTGTTGCGAGGTTCATCAGCATATTTTGACTCATATAAAATACCAAAAGGAACATGATAAAACCAGCTATTGTATATTTCCAAGTTCTTGTCAAAAGAGATTTAATATCAAAATCAATTCTCAAAATATACATTTGATAGACAGTCACTGCACCTTCCGCAATGACTGTCCCAAACATTGCGCCAATCACTCCAAATAAGGGGATAAATAGAAGGTTGATCAAAACATTTAAGACCGCCCCAATAGTTACTGAAGTTGTAAAGTATTTCATTTTATTCAGTGGTAATAAATACTGAATCCCTAAAACATTACTCCAAGCAATAAAAACAACAACCGGTGCTTCTATCATCATCAAAGTTCCTACCTGATCAAAAGAAGAACCAAAGAAAAATGGAGCGAATTTCAGAGAGATTCCCATTATTCCAAACATAATTGGAATAGCTAGGGAACTCATAATATCAAAAGACCGAGTTACAGTTCTTTTGATTCCTTCGTAATCCTTCTCCGCAAACATGTTAGAAATTCTAGGGAGCATGACAACGCCCAAAGAAGTCACTAAAGATAAGGTAACTTTAATAATACTGTCGGATTGGGCAAAGAAGCCTGCATGAACAATAGAATCCATTATACCAATCATATTCTTATTGACAACTAAATAAATTTGTGTGGCAATCTGTGGGAGAAATAACATAAGCGTAGGGTACAAATGTTTTTTAATTTTTAAGCTGGTAAAATTCGGCCTATAAACTTCTTTTTTCAAATAAGGCCAAAGTGAAAGATTACCAATCAAAGGAGAACCTGTGATAATAGCTACATAAATTGGCAAATCTGATTCATTACGAACAAATATAAACAAGCAGCCAACGGAGATAAGTGAAACAATAAAATTTCTTCCAACTGTACGCTTAAAATTCTCAACTCCCATAAAGTACCATGAAATATCAAAAGCGGCAGCCAGAATAGCCAAGCCTTGCAAAAGATAAATCTGGAGGTTTTCCTTTTGGAAATATAGGAAGACACCATAGGCCAATAAAGCCAAAAAAATGGTAATAAATCTTAAAAAAGATATTTCCCAAAAAATTTGGCTTCTTTTAGCTTTATCTTGTTGATGATAAGCTATTTCTCGATTACCATAAGTTGTAATTCCAATACTCCCCGCAAGGATGAAATATTGGGCGATAGCGCTCGTAAAAGTATTGAGACCAATACCTTCTGGTCCTAATACTCGTGAAATATAAGGTATTGTGATTATAGGTATAATTACAATAAGAAGTTGATAAGAACTATTAAGAATATAGTTTTTTAAGACTTTCAATTTTTAATCCTTGTTGCCAAATTCTTTTTCTACAACTTTTAAGGCTGCGCCAAAAACTTGGTCCATATCATAATACTGGTAATTACCCAAACGTCCTCCAAAAATCACGTTGTCAACCTTAACTGCTTCTTGGCGGTATTTTTTAAACAAGTCTGAATTTTTTTGGTCATTAACGGGGTAGTAGGCTTCTTTTGTGCGATCCCAATCTTGTGGATATTCCTTGGTGACAATTGATTTCCCTTGATCTGCCTGCTGATCAAAATGACGCCATTCCATGACACGTGTATATGGTGTTTCACGATCAGTATAATTGATAACCGCATTGCCTTGAACATTATCTGAATCAAATGTTTCACTTTCAAAGCGAACAGAACGGTATTCTAATTCACCATGCTTATAATCAAAGAACGCGTCAATCATACCTGTATAGACAATACGTGGAAACTCTTCAAGATATGTTTCTTTATCAGCCAAGAAATCTGTATCAAGCTGAATATCAATCAAATCGCTTGCTAGCATTTTATCAAAGATTGCTGTATAGCCATCAACTGGTACGCCTTGATAACGGTGGTTAAAGTAGTTATTATCAAAAATATAACGTACAGGTAAACGACGAATAATGAAAGCTGGAAGTTCTGTTGCTGGGCGCCCCCATTGTTTTTCTGTGTAACCTTTAATCAGTTTTTCATAAATATCTGTACCAATCAATGAAATAGCTTGTTCTTCCAGATTTTTAGACGCACCAAAGATACCTGCTGATGCACGTTGTTCTTCTATTTTAGCTGCCGCCTCTTCAGGTGTTTTCACACCCCACATTTGGTAGAAGGTATTCATGTTAAATGGAAGATTATAAAGTTCTCCCTTATAGTTTGCAACAACCTGATTAATATAACCATTAAACTCTGTAAATTGTTGAATATAATCCCAAACTTCTTTATTATCCGTATGGAAAATGTGTGCCCCATATTCATGAACATTAATACCATGTTCTTTACGGGTATACATATTACCACCAACGTGATTACGTTTTTCAAGCATTAGAACTCGTTTGCCACGTTTTGCTGCTTCATGGGCAAAAATTGAACCATAAGGGCCTGTGCCGACAATAAGGTAGTCATAGTTTTTTGTATTATATTTCATAATAAATTTCCTTTAGCTATTATTAATTATTTTTCCAATTGTTTGATTGCTTCTGACAAATAAAAACCATTTCTCAGTTTTTTACCAATCTCACTTACATTTTGCTTCATTTCTGTATACTGAGCTTCTGACAAATTTTCAAGACATACTGATATTTCTGTCAAGTTTTCAACCACTACTCCGATATTATTCTCTAAAACAAATGGAGCGAGAGCCGCTTCTTTCCATACAATAACTGGAAATCCTGCAGCAAGGTATAACGATACCTTATGCGGGTTGTTATAGCGTTGGTAGGCTCCCATATATCCTTGCCCGCCTTCTAAAGATTCGCTATCCCAAACCAAGCCATATGAACCTGAAATTTTCGTAATAACTTCAGCTGGCGAGAAATTCCCAATATATTCTATATTATTTATATTAGATAAATCCATATCTAAATTCGGGCCATATAAATTAAATTTCACATCATTTATTTTGTCTAAGCTTGATAAATACTTGGTTTTATCTTGCCTTAAATTTCCAGCAATAATGATTTCTTTACCATATCTACCACCTTGAGGCTCTGCATCGGTAAGATAGTCGAATATTTGTAAAGAAACAATATTTTGTTCTGAAAAGTTTTGTTCCACCAGCCATTTTTTCATTGAAGGATTATGCGCGATAATCAGGTCAAAGCTACGCAGATTATCAATTTTATAACACTTATTATCAAATGATCGGTTATATTGTAGCTCTGGTAAATCATGAATCAAAGCTACAAGCTTCAACTGCTTTCTTTTTTTCAGCTTTCTCAACATGTAGAAAACTAATCTCTCTCTAAAAGGAAACTGATGAAAATTCATGATTACTTCACTTTGAGGTTTCAAATTGAGAACCGAAAATATCCCAAAAGGAATAAACATTAGGTAACGTAGTACCGATACTTTTTCTGAAATAAACTTAGTTGTTATCGCTTGGTAGCCATTTTTATGAAAAATGAAAGCTGCATCTTCTCGAGCTTTATTCCCACCATTATTTGCTTGATTCCCATCAAACGAAAAATAAAATTTTGCCATGTTTCCTCACTTCTTTTGAGTTTTATATGTGTAAAAACTCTTTGACTAATCTTTTTAGTCGTCACCTATTTCTTTACCCACTAGGAGCTAATGTTAGGTTTTATTTGCTAATAATCCTCTCACAAAAGAATTACGAATTTTCTTTACGTTTCGTATCTAATGCCATCCCAAAGTCCTTTTAAAGCACCTTGAGTTTTTTTCCACTTTTCCTGTTCAAAGAGCAAAGTTTTGACTCCATCAATAAAGTCATTTAAAAGCCACTTCAGTGTTACTTTATTGATCCCATACTTTCTCATAAGTAAAATAGAATTTCTTACTATGTAATATCTCCTAAAAGGAGAATAATTGAAGGACATTACCTTTCTTCCCAAAAAATTGTGATAAGAAATATATCCTAATTCATGGACCAAACCATAATAGGGAATGCGATAAAGTTTATAATTGTTTTTCGCTAATAATAGATTTAAATCATAATCAACTTTATCAATAAATAAATCCTCATCATATTTAATTCCATCAATAAATAAGGCGGTCGGCATTAAACTCCCTGAAGTTCTCACGAAAGTTAATGTCTCCACTTCTTTTGGTAGTTCACTATCTTTTTCAATGACGTTTCTATCTGTTTGGTAGCAATTCAAAAGTCCCAACTTAGGCAATTCCAAGTACTTTTGGTACGCATCAATTAACCCAGGAAGCACAACACTGTCTTGATCCAAAGTCAAAAAATAATCATAATTTTCGGAAACAGCGAACTCTCCAATTCGATTAAGAGCCGCAGCAATTCCTCGATTATTCCCAAATTTGTAAACAATCATTTCTGGGAATTGTATTTTACACGCTTCAATTTCATCAATATTATCAGAACCATTATCAACAATAACTAACTTATCCACTTGATTATTTATCGCACTAATATTTTCCAAAAGTCTTTCTTTATCAGGATTGAAGGTCACTATCCCTGCTAAAACATTTTTATTATTGTTCATACTTCCTACTACTTTTCAAAATTTGATTTTTGAGGAAATTTTATTTCCATAGCCTTTTTAACCCTTTGAGTAATTACTTGCAGCTCCTCATCATCGAGTGCTTCATTGTCATTCAAACAAACTAATTTCAGTTTTGAATTTACTATTTTATCAACATTTGATTGAACATTGAGCTTAAAAAAGCGCCCAAACTTATACATATTTTTAGGAACAAAATTACCACTACACAAAGAATATAAGCGAATAAACCAATCGTCTATGCCGTTTATATTTCTAAATTTATAAGTAGAAGCTTGAGTAAATTCTTGTGGATATTCCTCCCATAATTTTTCATACATTGATTTGTTCAACGGTGTAGCCAAATGAAAATGGATGATATAAGAGATGGTTGGATAAGGAAGTTGCAATAAGGTCGTCCCCAAATATGGCAAACTCGTTTTAAAGTTGATCATCTTCCATAAATTTTTCTTCAAGATATCTTGTTTGGTAAATTTTCGATGAATCAAATTCATATTATTAATATGTAAGTGATCTAGCTCTTCATAAGTGGCGCACGGAATCAAAGTTAACATATCGCATGGAATGCCCTCTTTAAAGAAATCTGTCGTTTTTGTTGGATTAATCAAAAACATATCATCATTAAAATACACAAAATTTTCACTCAAACCAGGAATACGATGAAGGTTCATCGCAATAGTAACTGATGAAAAGGTTGGGAGAAATTCCTTTGGAATAAAATCTTCATGTTTCATGAGTTGTAACTTAGGGTGTTCAAGATTTAACCATTCAGGACTATGTCCATATGTGACCAGATATATTTTATTTATCCAAGGCGCATTTTTTTCAATTGCTCTAAACCAATACCGAAAAGTGTCATAATCTCTAAAACGCGAGGCATTATTAGCTGAGTTTTTTGACATGGATAGGTTTTCTTTTTTTCGATATTCACTAAAATCTGCTTGCCATTTAGGGTCACTATCATCTAACCATGACACTACAATATCTATTTTTTCCAAACAAAACCTCCATTACTATAAAGCTGATTACTACAAATTCCATCTTTCATTAATTTCTCCATTAATTAGTATTCTCTTTCCCTTTACAATAAATTTTAGAGAACAGGGGCATTAATTTTAATCGATGGATGATTACAAACATTGCGATGGCATAGCGAACAAATTTTTCTTCGCCTTCTGGACCACGAAAAACCAGAGAATTGCGGAGAGTTTTGGGATACTTTCCTTTAAGTAAGGCTATGGTTCGCTTATAGTGGCGCATAAATTCCTCGGGTGTTGCATTTTTACCAGGAGATAAGCATCTATTCACTGCCTGTTTCAAAATAAAGTAACTGAATAAATCATCATCTGCCCAATCAGCCCCTAAATCAATCATTGATTCTAACATTATCATGATTTGATTAGAGTTATATTCACTAATACCATTATAGCGAGTATTCGTCATTGACTCAGGATTAAGCATCCAAGTATAACCTATATAATCAAGCACTTTAAACTTAGCACCCTTGATAATCTCACTTAATACAAAATAGGCATCTTCCCCAAATAAAGAATCCAGGAAGTGAATATTCTGTTCTTTCAAAAATTGAGTCCGGTGAATTTTTGCACAGGAACTCATTAATATCCATTTAGCCCATTCTGTATCTGGCTTTTTAACTTTAAATTCTTTTACGATTTCCCCGGAATATTTTTTTCTTTGAATCCCCGAACTTACAACATCAAAATCACCTTCAATTGCTACTGAAAGTAGATTTTCTAAGAAGTACGGTTCTAAAATATCGTCAGCATCTAGAAAAGTAAGGTAAGCTGTTTCAGTCATTGAAATACCTTTTGTTCTAGTTTTAGCTACCCCTTGATTTGCTTGTGTGATGACTGTGACAATTTCTGGGTGAGCGGTTTGAAGCTGTTCAAGTTTGTCTTGAGTGCCATCACTACTTCCATCATTAATCAGCAAAATATGTAATTTTTCTGGACCAATTGTTTGCTCCAACACACTTTGAATGGTTGCTTCAATATTTTTTTCTGCGTTGTAGCAAGGAATGATGACCGTAACTAACTTATCCATTATTTATTCTTTCTTATATCAAATTTATAAAATGAATGTTCAATCCCGTATGGTTTACATATAACATCTCATTTTCTAATGAAATTGGACCATTCTCTATCTCTTATACCTTCTCATATTTATTTTTTCATGCGCTTAACACGATTCAGAATTCCACGTTCTAGGTCGCGCCATAACTTACTGTTTTGGGCAATTTTACGAAATTTAACCGCTGGGAAAATAATTTTTCCACCGGTCCTAATAAGCTTTTTACTCATGCCTAAAATTTCTGTATTTTCATCCACTTGTTCTTGTTTTAAAAAGTCCGTGAACTCATTTGTCTCCGCTTTACGAGTCCACTTATCTTCTATTGACAAATTAACTACATATTGAGCCAAGATAAGTTCTGAAAATCTTTGATGCAATACTTTGTTCACTGACGAAGGCGTGGTTTTTGGTAAAGCTTTGATAAAATCCCATTCATGTTTCAACATGGTCAAATGCATTTGACGGTTTTTTACCATGTTATCAATTGCCATGCTCTGAGTGCCTGAATTTACCCGATAAACATAAACTGGAAAATCAAGATAGACTTGACTTTTGATAAAGGGCAAAGGGAAAGTAATATATTCCACATCAACATAGAACATTTTTTCATCAATATGAATACGGTTCTCTTTTAAAATTTCTGTTTTGTAAGTGACAGTGTGCATGGGTGGAATTTTGATTTCTTCCACAATTTTCGCATAATCGTTAATCTGAAAAGCAGGGATGTTCAATGCCATCATTAAAGTTTCTACTTTAGTCACTTCATCATGCTCAAAGTAAGGATTATTAATTAAATCCACATCATTATCTTTCAGAAATTCTACTAATTTTACTAAATTCTCAGTAACAACCCAATCATCACCATCAACAACTTTGAAATATTTTCCTGTTGCTTCTTGGATTCCACGATTAATGGTAGACCCATGCCCTCCATTCTCTTTTTCGATTACTCGAATAGCTTGAGGGTATTTTTCCTGCCACTTAGTCGCTACTGCTACTGTATTATCTTTGGAACCATCACTGACTACCAAAATTTCAATATCATCAATAATATTTTCGTCAATCAAATAAGGCATACACTCATCGATGTATTGCTCTGTATTATAACTTGGTACTGTAATTGTTAGTGTTTTATTCATTTCCTATCCTTTAAGCAACTTTTTAATTTACTAGAATACTAGTCTTTCTTCCTATCCTCTTCCACTTTTTTCTTCAAAAGTGAAACTTCTTGAACCAAATTTTTAATCTGCTTTTCCGCAGAAATCAGCGACATTTGATACTTCAAAGAGATAAGGAGTAGTAAGCCTACCAATATAAATAAGGCCAAAGAGGTCAGCGTACTAATCCCTAAAACATGCGCTACTCTGCTGCCAATATTTGGGAAAAGTGCACCAAATAAAATAATAAGTGCCAAAATAAACCATTTGAGCATGTGCCTTATTTCTGCTTTGTCTTTTTTAATCAATTGGATAACATAAACGAAAAAGATAACTGATAAAACAACAGCTAATATCCTTAATTGAATCGGCATCACTCTTTCTCCTTCCCAATCAAGGACGACACTAAAACAGCAAGTGAGACACTCACCATATAGTTTATGCCTTTGATTAGATTAATACTTGACACTCCAGTGGTACGTTCAAACATACGCACACCGACTTCTTTAACGCGAATATTTTTCGCAAAAAGATGCATATAACTCTCTGGTTCTGGATATTGCCTCGGATAACGTTTTGTAAATTGCGTAATGACCTTTCGATTACCAGCGCGATAACCACTGGTTACATCTTTAATTTTAAATTTTGAAGTGGAGTAAATCAATGAAGAAAGAATTTTTATTCCTAATTGACGTGTCTTTGATGATTTAAATTCCGAATTACTTTCATTCAAGAAACGTGAACCAACTGTAAAGTCTGCTTCATCATCCAAAATCGGTTCAATCAGATTGGGTAAGGATTCAATATCATGCTGCCCATCCCCATCATATTGCACAGCAATATCATAGTTATTTTTTAAAGCATAGATATACCCCGTTTGCACAGCTCCTCCAATCCCCAAATTTTGAATTAGTTCCACGTGATTAATATTATGTACCCGCAGTACCTCTTCCTCATTATCTGTTGAGCCGTCATTAATTACCACGTAATCCAAATGATACCTGCAGTTTGCTCGATAATGATCAACTGTTTTTATCACATCAACGATACCTTCAGATTCATTATAGGCAGGAATAATTAGTAATATCTTCTGTTCCGTTTTTTCCTTCATTTTAATTCCTTACAATACTTTCACAACTTACATCTTAACCATTATATCTTATATCCCAATGAAAAACAAACTAAGTTTTCCCCGTTTGTATTTCCCTCAAATCAGATTTTTTAACCACGCAATTAAATCAGGTAATAAATTTGCTCCTCGATCTGCTGCATAATAGAATAAAACTGTCAACAATATGAAGTATATAAGATTAAACACCGTAATATATTTAAAAACCTTGATTTTAATCGCTTCAGTCATATCAACTTTAATATATTTTTTTAAACTTAAAGCTAAAGGGGTCAATATAATAAGGAACGGTGTATAATAACGCCCTTGATTCCCCAAACTAATCAAAGCCCCTGCGATATTTAAGCGGATCAATGTCCAACCCATATACATCATAATGGCTGTCATCAGAATAACTAAAATGAAAGAAATCCCGCTTGAGACAGATATACGTTTATCCAAGGGCACCTCTTTCTCACTTACCCCCAGTAAGAACAAGAACACAAAGTTAATCACAACCAACCAAGCAGGCAGACGGTAAGTCATCTGACCAAAATTGCCAATCATACCACTCACTAAAATACTATCCATATTATTATAGAAATCGGGCCTAAAGAAAGTATTAAACATGATTTGGAATCCACGAATAGCGCCGCCAGCCTGACGAAATTCATAAACAAATAAGGCATAGAAAAATATCAGGATAGCTAATAGAGCAAGTTTTTTATGTTTTGCCCAAAAAGTCCAGAAATTGTCTATTATTTTAGTCAACTTATTCTGGCCAAAAAGTCGGGTAGGCAAGGTCACAAAGTAGACACCTAATACCAACACTGCTGACTTGGGAATAAACAAAAGTAATGCGGTCAAACCTAGATAAAGGTAATGTCGAGAGGTAAGCTGTTCTTTACGGGTCCATAGATTTGTCATCAGCGAGAAGCAGACAAAAACAGACACATAATAAAGCACATCATAAGACAAAGATGCAGCTTGCTGAATGCTAATTGGAAGTAGCGCGACTGCTGCCATAAGCCACTTTCCAAATTTGGCTTTCTTAATTGCAAAATAAAGAGCAAAAAGATAAACTAAAAAATTAAGCAGGCGCCCTAGAATAATCATCACTCCAAAACTCGCATGCAACCAGCTACCGATAAGGATACCTATCGCTTGTGGGAGCCACTGCAGATTTGAAAAGCTCAAATTTAGGCCCAGATATCCCTGACTAGGGACTTGATCTACAAAATACTTCTGTAGAAAGCTGCCGTCTTTGTATGCTGACTCAAACACAAAACTGCTATCTGGGCTATTCAGAGCATTCTCGTTGAGTGCTGGTCCTTCGTAAGGGATCGGGACGGTTAAGCGTCCCACCTCAGCAAATAATCCATCTGTATCATCATGAAATATACTGTAAGCATGTTTAAAGTGCGTAAATTCATCCGGCGCAGCAAAGATAGGCTGCACAAAAACCGTCAGCAGGCCAAAAACAAGAGCCAAACTTAAAAATAAAGTTTCAATCTTGTATTTTTTGTTTGGTAGTTTTATTGTATCCATAGATCCTCTAATTTATATGTGTGTTGTATCCTTGCCCAAAAGTTTATAGGTTCTGTATTTTATTAGGCGTAAGGTTTTTTTGACTGCTAATTTTAATACGAAAGTCAGCCGGATGTCCTTAGCATTTTCCTCTGTGATGCCAAAACGTTGATTGAAGGTTCGGGCATCAATAAAGGGTGATAATTCTTGGCTGGATTTACTAACTCTGAAATCTAAATCTTTATCCCAAGCCAAATAAATCAAAATCCGTTCAATGGCATGTAGAATTGTATTTTGTGGCAGGGGTTCTTTTGGAACTTCCCTTTGCATAATTTCTAAATCGAATAATGGTTCTAGAACTTCTGTTTTGGCCCAGAAATAGGTCCCATAACTCATGGTGAAAGTTCTAAAATCATGAAAATTCGCTTTTTTACGCATTTTCATTCGTTTCCAAATATCGTTCATAATGGGCGCAATTTTTTTATTTTCATTGTCTGCATCAACGACGCGGTTGAAGCGGAAAAATGATGGAATATCAGCAATGACAATTCCAAGCTTGTCACTCTCTTCAAAATTACGCATAATATTATCAGCCGGCTTAATCAGCATATCAATTAGCTCTGTCCGCCATGATTCCCCAGCAAAGAAAGAGGCTTCTAATGAACGTTTGGTATGGAAGTGACCAACAACATCATACTGGCGTAATTTTTCCTTTAAAGCTAAGAAGGGCATCACGTCTCGACCATAATTTGCCGTACGTACAAGCTCAGCTTGAATCTGATGTTCTGCCAAATATTTTTGGATAATCTGCTCTTTTTCCTCGGTATTGGTCGTTAAGTAGAGACTGTAATCAAAGTGGAACTTAGCAAAAGCAGCCATGAATTCTTCCAATAATTCTGGATAGAACACATGGAGGTGCACTGCAATTTTCTTAGTGATGATTTGATTTTGCGCAACACCAAGATATTTTTCAGCCAGGAGATAATTGGCATCTGGATAGTCCACACTGGAAAGGTGTTCAACAATCAGCTCTTTCGGATAATCAGTGTTTTCTCCTACATAATCCAACATGAACTTAGCAATTCCTGCACTTTCGTTGCTCTGAAAAGCTTTCACCTTCAAAAAGGGGACTTTTTCACGCAAGATGACATCTGGTGCGTAATATGAAAAATCTGGATGCAAAAGACGTGAATCATCAAGCTCGCGTGTGTCAAGAATAGTTTCATATTTAAAACCAGCTTCTATAAAGACCGTGGTTGAACGTATTTCATAGTGGTCAATAACATCTTGTACATTTTCAAAGTCTTCAATATTTTTCCAAAAGTTTTGAAAGACTTCTGAAGAAATAACTTTATGACTGAAAACCTTATAATAGGATTGGATGTGTTCCGCAAAACCATGATTTTTTGATTCTTGGTAGGCCCTGTGATTCGTTATCCCCCAAATATCAACCTCACGCGCTTCATATTCAGCATAATAAGGCTCCATATCATATAAAGGTCCAAAACAAGTATCATTCATAATCGTTACGGAGTCGTATTCCTTTAGCTGTTCAAAGCCAATGTGCGCCATTCCATCACGCCAAGCACCAAAATCAAAGCCTTTATTTTCTCTTTGAATAAAATCATCTATCAAACCTGTCAACTTGGCCTGTCCTTCAATTGAAAGCTGACTGTTTGAAATAAATACTACTTTTTCAAACAATGGTTTCATCTGTCTCAACTGATAAAGAACATGGTCGCTAATTTGATTATATTTATTGTAATGAACGTATAACAGCAGACGCTTCATTTTTTACCCCTTAATATCTTTTACTTTTAGTCTTTTTTTATAAAGTTTGTAGAAGAAAGACTTTTCGAAAGCCCGTATAAGCTCGGTTTTTTCAGCTAACTTATTCTCCTGATGGTTAAGCTTCTCTTTGAGTAGAGCTACTTCTTTTTGGAAGTTTTCAATGTGTTTATCTTTTTCACGAATCGCAGCATCCTGCTCACTGGTTTTTTTCTCTAAATCTTCATAACCTTTCAGCCAAATCTTTATATTATTTTTTAAGGCTTGAATGATTTCTCTAGGAATCAAGTCCACATACTTATCCAAAATATAAAAATACGACTGATAATATTTATTCCAATTTCCTCGCTCTGTTCTAGAAGTATCTAAAACCCGGTAATTTAACTTCGTTTCTTTCACAAAAATCGATTTTGCTTCCTTAAGCAAAATCATAGATAGCCAAAAATCATAATCTTCTAAAGCTTTATCATTTAGAGCATCATCAAATTTTAAACCAGATATTTTAGAAGTGCGTACCAGCGAAGAAGCATCTATAAGATTGCCTGTTAACTCTTTAGATAGACTGTATTCTAAGTCATCTCTTAGGACATTTCTACCATGCACAAAGTCCCATAATTGACAATATGCAATATCTGCACCTTCTTTTGTCAAAGAATGGTGCAGCCATTCAATGTGCTCGGGATCAATAAAGTTATCACTATCAACAAAAAGGAGAAACTCCCCCTTTATTTTAGATAAAGCATCATTACGTACTGAGATAACGCCTCTATTTTTAGATGAGAAATAATAAGTTTCACCTAAAAAAGGACTGTCCTTTAGCACTTTTTCAATAATTTGCCCTGAGTCATCAGTCGAACCATCATCAAAAACTAAAAGCTCTATATTCTTATATGTTTGCTTAAAAATACTGCGCAAGCATCCTTCAATATATTCTTCGTGGTTATAACAAGTAACAACGACTGAAACTTTGTTTTCCATACGTTTCTCCTTATTTGAAATTATTTAAATATATAATGATGAATACCTGAGCGCCATTCGTCTGCTGGCAATTGTAACTGGTAAAATTTTATTGATGTAATCCCTAGATTAAGAAGGAGGGCAAAAACGCTCATAACAACAAGTAAATGAATGAGCGCAGCTCCAGACTTTACTGTAATCTTTTTAGCTATAAGTGTAAAGACTGGCCCTAACAGTAAAAGAAAAGGTGTAAAATAGCGGCCTTGAGGCCCTGTGATAATTCGACCTGGATAATCAATAAATCCTGGATCAATAGCATAAGACACCATTATTACTAAAAAATTAAGTAATACTAGACTCAGCGCTCCCCAAGCAAACCATCTTGGAACTACTTCTTTCGTATAGGAAAGAAAAAGAATAATAAGAACAGTAAATTGGATAGGGAAAAACCAAGCTGGGAGCGCTGCTGTAGTGGTGCCACTAATAACCTCTGTTGTTAGAACGGTATAATAAGGTTCAATCAGGCTGTAAAACATTTTCTTGGCGATCAAGAAAAGCTGATCTGAAAACATAAAATAAAACAAACCCGTACCCATAGCTATTAATATAAACACTCCAAGAGCAGCCTGCAGTTTTGATAATTTAAAGCCAAACCTCTTCCCTAAAAGATAAATAAATATAAAGAGCAAAGATAAGTATATAAGCTGGGCATTTTCTTTAGCAAAATATAGCATAACAGATGGTGCTAAAATCCTTAAAAAGAAGGATTTAAAGCTCACTTCTGACCCACACTTAATATCCACAGCTATATTTATAACTGCCATAATCATAAATGCACTCGCCACGTAGTTATACACATCATAACTTAAACTACTTGCCTGTTGAATAACTGTAGGTGTCACAGAAATAGCAACAAAGAGGAACTGATATGCTCTGAGTTGTTTAATAATGAAAAACATACTTAAAACAAAGAAAATCAAACTAAAAACTCGTGCAGTTAAGACCATGCTGCCAATAGAAGGATAAATTGCATATCCAAGCTTGACACCTAGTCCTGGTACAATATGCATCACATCATTGTACCAAGTCAAGTCCCACTTTGTGCCGTAGCCTCGTCTGGTTCTAGGGTCTGCATCCTTTTTATGGATAAGGGCAGTTTCGTTTCAAAAAAGTTCTTGAAATAAGTCCCCTCAGCCTTCATATCACTTACTTTCGTAAAAGCAATCTGTTGTGATTGATAGTCTTCACCTGAGAAACCTATGGCTGAACGATCCACAACTGTATTCGAAATATACATGGCATGATCAAAATGATAACTCGAATCAGGTTCATTAAATAGGGGTTGTACAAAAGAGAAAAGTAAGCCAAAAAAGATGGCGAAGACCAAAAAAATATTTTCTGGCTTCCATAACTTTCCATCTTCTAAGCTATCCAAACTTCCATCCCCCGTTTCTTTGGATTAAGCCTGTTGCCGAATCTTTCGCACTCAAGTCGTCATCTGCCAAATCAGTACGATTAATCATAAACACTTTTTCATCCGCAAAAGCAATCAATTCATCTTTATTATTACGAACTGAAACTTGCAGTTTTAATTTCAAGTCATTCACCTGATCAAGCTTACAAGAATATACTGCCTTTTTTTGTCCTGGGCCTTGAGTCATGTAGTCAAGGGAGTTGTCATTATAAATCCAGATATTACGGTCAACCTCTGTCATTGAAAAGGCAATATAAGTTTCAATATCTTTTTTCACATCATAGCTGATTTCAAACTTAATATCATCTTCTGGTCTTATTTTAGAATTGTTGAGGATATTCAGTTGTAGATTTTCAATTAAATCCTCTGCTGTTTCTGGTGTCGCACCATCCGAGACTTCTGTTTGTAAGTTATCTAAACTATACTGGTTGGCTACTTCATCGACATCTCCGGAAACTTTAACCAATCCTTTTTCAATGAGAACTGCTTTATTACAGTATTTTTTAGCAGCTCCCATATCATGAGTAACAAGAATCGTCGTTTTCCCTGCAGCTTTACGTTCCAAGAAATAGTCGTTACATTTCCGTTGGAAAGATTCATCACCCACTGCCAATACTTCATCAAGAACTAGAATATCACCTTCAGCCTTGATTGCTACAGAAAAGGCTAAACGTACCTGCATCCCTGATGAATAATTTTTTAATTTTTGATTCATGAATTCATGCAATTCAGCAAAATCGACGATATCATCATACATAGTATCTATTTCTGTTCTTGAAAAGCCAAGCATTGCACCATTTAGGTAAACATTTTCCCGACCTGTTAACTCTGGGTTAAAACCTACACCAAGTTCAATAAAGGAAACTAATTTACCATCTATTTCTACACTCCCTTGCTCTGGCGTGTATATTTGAGAAATAATTTTTAAGAGTGTCGACTTGCCCGAGCCGTTACGACCAACAATTCCAAAGAAATCACCCTTTTCGACTTCAAAAGAAATATCTTTCAGCACATGCTGTTCCTTATATCCCTTGATACCGCGTAAGCGATTAACCAGAAGAGTCCGCAAGCTATTTGTTGCTTCAGTTGGTAAACGGAAAAACTTGCTGACATGATCTATCTTTACTGCTATATTATCGTTCATTATATAATCTCCGCAAATTTCTTAGCATTCTTTGTGAAAATAAAGAGGCCTAATCCAAATATGATGACAGGAATAATATAAGGAATCACTACTATAAAAGGATTATCTATCATTTGCCATACTGTTGGATTTGTATTATTACTAAACGTTAGAATGTAACGCATATCTTGTACAATTTGTGCCATTGGATTCATCATCAAAATTTTAGCAATTGTAGGGTGCGTAGCTGACACTTGTGTAATGGGGTAAATGATAGGTGTACCATATAATCCCGCTTGCATTGCCACCTCCCAGATGGGACCCAAGTCGCGAAAACGTACAAAAATTGTAGATAAGATAAAAGCGATACCTGTTGCAAAAAGTAGTAATTCAAAAATTAAAGGAACCGCCCAAATAACAGTCCAAGACATTTGTACGCCATTTAAAAGAGCAAATATAATAACCACAAACAAGCTGATAATCAAGTTAATCATCGCATTTGCTGCCACCGAAAAGATAACCACCTGCTTTGAAAAATTAATTTTACGTAATAAATCTCCACGCGATACAATGGAAAGCATACCCATATTTGTTGTTTCTGCAAAGAAATTCCAAAGTGTCAATGCCAAAAGAAGTGCGACAGCAAAGTGGGGTACCGCTGATCCGAAACGCAAAAAGCGCACAAATACCATATACATAATTACAAAGAGCATGACAGGCTTAAGAATTGACCATAAATAACCAATGATGCTTCCTTGATATCTTAATTTAAAATCTGTTTTAATCAATTCTTTGAGTAGAATTTGGTTTCTACGGTTAAAGAAATTCATAGAGTCCTCCGAGAATTTGCTGTTGCAAATTTTATTTAATATCCTTGCGATCTGAGCGCAGAAAGGCCTTATAGGCAAATTTTGTAATAATCAAAGCGCGGAATATCCGTGTATGCCCTGATTTATTTTTGCGCAAGTTATGCTTTTTAATCCAGGCACATCGCGTTGATTGATTCTGTTCTAAAATGCTTATGTAGTTTTGAATCAAATCACGATTTTCTTCTGAAATTTGTATGTCATCTACAAGCAATTTTTTTGCTTGGTTTTGACTTTCTATAATCAGCCACCAATATTTTTTAAACCAAAGATAAGGTCGAAGCCATTTCTTGATCCTTTTATTAAGCGTACGTGCCCCTAAAACATTATCCTCATGCTGACGATAAAGTATTGTGGGCTGATCAATATAAATCAACCCTTCTTGTGAAGCTGCAAGGAGAGCCAGATACCAATCATGCATAATGATGTCAGAAGTGTCCTTCCACAGTCTAATCAAAGCATTATTTGCCATCATTGTACAGCCGGTTACAGAATTTTCAGTAAGTTCCTGAACTAGTTTTGTATTGGCATGCCCCGATTGACTCCTAATCATTGATTCGTTGATGATATGCAAATTTTTATCAACAATTTTCAGATCTGTATAGTAAAGTTTTGCCTTCTTATTATCATGCTTAACTGCCTCATCAAGTATTGTTTGCAATTTTTCCGGCAACCAATAATCATCTTGATCACAGAAAAAATAGTAATCTGCCTGATTATATTTAGCAAGTTCATAGAAAGATTCAATCACACCTTTATTTTCAGCCTGAATGAGCTGAATCCGTGGGTCAAGTTGTGCATATGAAGCAACGATATCACACGTTTTATCTTTTGAGCCATCATCTCGCACTAACAAATTCCATTCGGTAAAACTTTGCTTCTGAATACTTTCTATTTGTTGACCGACATACTTTTCACCATTGTAGGTCGACATTAAAATATTAACTTTCAACAAAAAGCTCCTCATACTGGGTACATATCAAGTCCCACATATATCTTTCTTGAATCCTACTTCTTGATTTTTTTTGTAGGTCATTTCGTTCTATATCGCTCAAATTTTCAACTTGATTTATTTTTTGAGTTAATTCATCTTTAGAGAAATAGAGTACTGTATCCCCTGCTGTTTCACGATTAAAATTAACATCTAAAACGAGATTAACCGAAGTGGACCACATCGCTTCAAGAAGTCCTGGGTTAGTCCCCCCTACTTCATGCCCATGCAAGTATGCAAGTGCATGTTCTCGTATATACCTTAACTCATTTTGATCATAAACTGTTCCAACAAATTTTATTCGCTTATCCTGGTCAAATTTTGTTTTTTGAAGCAGTGCCTCATAAAAAGCATTCCCTTCATAGTTGGTGATAATGACCAAGTCATTTTCTGTATTTGATGCCATAAAACTGCGAATCAGTGCCTCATAATTATTTTCAGGAACAAAACGCCCCACAATTAGATAATAATCTTTAACACCAAATTTTTCTAGAGTTGTAGAAAAATCCAAACTGGATATCTCAGTTTCAGTGCCATAAGCAATAATTTCGGACTTTACAGGACCATATTCTTCAGTCAAATATTCTTTGATTCCTGCGTTATCAGAGATAATTAAATCTGCATATTTAACCATTTTTTTCTCAGCAAGCTTAAGGTATTTACGAACGGGTGCCGCCCACTTGGTCCGGCGCCATTCCAATCCGTCTGGATTAACAAAAAGCTTTCCACCTACGCTATGTATTTTTTTAGCATAAGTGCCAATAACTCCACCAATAGTATTTCCCAGAATATAAAAAATAGGCTTTTCTATTCCTTCTTGTTTGATGATTTCGAGAGATTTTTTTATAGCTAAGATATCGTATGCGATAACACGAGCTGGACCTATATTAGGCACATCAATAGCAAAACAATCTGCTCCTAAGTAGTCAAAATGTCCATCCGAAAGACGAGCCAAATCGGAATTCTCGCTTTGACAAGCTACATGATATTTAATATTTTCGTTTTTTTGATGTTTAACGAGCTCTTCCACAAAAGTTTCAAAACCACCATATTTAGCAGGGAGTCCACGACTCCCAATAATAAAAATATGTTTTACCATTATACTTATAGCCTCTCAAAACGAGAATTCTGCCGTTTCCGACAGAATATCGTTTTATTTTTTATTAATATCGCCTTTTACACCAGCTTTATCTGGACGTAAATCACCCTTTGCAACCATTTGAGCTAAAGCATCTTGCCATGATGGAATTTTAAAGCCAGTGGCTTTTGTTTTCTCTAGGCTCATTGTCGAATTGAAAGGACGTTTCGCTTTTGCTGGAAAAGCGCTGGAATCTACAGGTGTTACTTTTGTATCCGTATCTTTCAGAATTTCCGTTGCAAAATCAAACCATGTCACATCTTCATCCGTTGCAGCATCATTTGTTAAGTGATAGTAACCAAAGTTTACATCATTGTCAACCAAGTAAACCATAAACTCTGCCAGCGTACGTGTCCATGTGGGACGACCATGCTGATCATTTACTACTGTCAATGTATCATGCGTTTTTGCTAAGTTTTGCATAGTAAAAACGAAATTATGTCCGTAGTTACCGAAAACCCAAGCGGTACGAATCGTGTAAAATTTCACTCCTGATTCTTCCACCGCAAGTTCACCTAATCGTTTCGTACGACCATATTCAGATTGAGGGTCTGCTGGCGCATCTACTTCCCATTCTTGACCAACAGGTAAGTCACCATTAAAAACATAGTCTGTTGAGATGTAAACCAAGGTTGCACCTACACGAGCAGCTGCGTTCGCAACATTTCGTGTACCCTCAACATTAATTTTTTCATTGAGAGCTTTGCCTTCATCTTCAGCTTTATCTACAGCAGTGTATGCTGCGCAGTGATAAACCAATTCTGGTTTATTTTTGTCAAAGAAAG
>CAACWI010000370.1_pt1 | contig 22736 bp, 23 predicted proteins | sample 2275591 | NCBI WGS metagenome assembly CAACWI01 (sample SAMEA5312452, study PRJEB27640) | indoor metagenome | biome: indoor environment; feature: uncontrolled; material: polymer tiles stone | place: Germany | collected 2014-07-07
AAGTTAAGGGTTTCCCTAACTTCTTTTGTGTCTCTTTTCAATTAAGAGATTGCTTAATTTTCTTTACGACGTTATTAACACAGAAGAAATACCTATACAGGCGATTTCTAAATGTTGTGGAAACTCAAACATTTATATAATAATATTATCGTTTTGTAATATTAATAATTATGTAAACAGCTTTCCTAGACTGTTACAATAGGTTTTTTTGGTAATTTTAAGAAAAAAGCCATTTTTGAAAAAATAGCTTTCTGTTTTTCATGAACTTTATTTTTTTGTTAATTTAACTACTGCTTCTGTTCTCTCTGACCCAGTAAGTGATATTCTGGAACCCTAATATTATCAAAAAATAGCGTGCCAACTGGACACCCACGAAGGCCCATAAAGTTTTCACGTGCACCAAATTCAAAGCCAGGCATATTCATATCAACGAGTACGCATGAGAATTCATTTTCTCCTGTTTTTGCAATTACACAATATACCTCTGCAAGACCACCATTTGTAATCATTACTTTACTTCCGTTAAGTATCCAATGATTATCTTGATAGAAAGCTTCAGTCCTCATATTACGTACATTGGTTCCACCCGATGGTTCAGTTGAGGAAAAACCAAATATACGCTGGTTTCCCTGCGGAAGAAATTCCTCCTTTAGCCTATCTGACGCAAATCTTTTTATCTGATCAATAGTCTTATAGTGTCCTTCAAGTATACAACCAATTGAAGCACTTCTTTTCGAAATTTCATAAGCCACCTCCCAGGCAATATCATAATCAAAACCAGAGCCACCATATTCTTCGGGTATTGTCAGAGATAAAAAGCCAAAATTCACCATTTTAGCGAATAATCCTTCTGGTAGATTTCCAGTTTCATCTATAAATTTCCAGTGCTGGGCTATCTCTAGATCCGCAAATTTACTAACTGATTCAAGTAAAAGTTCCTTTGTTAAATTATCATTACTTTTCAATATTTTCTCCCCATTCTAACTAATATTTTCATTAGTATATATGATAGATTTTAATTCCACACTATCTCAGTGTGGACAGTGATAGATCAGATGTGTTCCTCTATATTATTTCTTAGTAAAACCCACTTTTATAATGTCAAGAAATACCTATCCTAAAAGAAATTATTGATAATTCGTTTTACTTGTCCTGCTGAAGATTGCATCTTTTGTAATTCAGCATCGTTCAATGGTAGATTAACCGGTCGAACAATGCCATGAGCACCAATAATTGCTGGCTGTCCAATAAACACATCTTTGACACCTTGATATTGCCCATACTGATAAACAGATAAGGGAAGAACAGTATTTTCATCATTCAGTATAGCTTTCGTAATCCGAGCAAGTGCCACTGCAATACCATAAAATGTAGCACCCTTTTTGTTAATGATGGAATAAGCAGCATCACGAACAGATTCAAACAGTCTGACAAGCCCTTCTTCATCAATATCACGATTCTCTTGTAGCCATTGTTCCAGTTTCACACCAGCAACATTCGCATGTGACCATACAGCAAACTCAGAGTCACCGTGTTCACCCATTATGTAAGCATGAACAGATCGGGCATCAATTCCAATTTTTTCCGCAAGGGCTTGACGAAATCGAGCAGTATCAAGTGATGTCCCTGACCCAATAACACGTTCTTTAGGGAAACCCGAAAATTTCCATGTTGAGTAAGTTAAAATATCAACCGGATTGGCAGCCACAAGAAAAATGCCATCAAATCCAGACTCAACCACTTGAGTAACAATGGATTTGTTGATAGCAAGGTTTTTGTCGACAAGATCCAGACGGGTTTCATCCGGTTTTTGAGGTACACCCGCAGTAATGACAACAAGGTCAGCATCTGCGCAGTCTGAGTATTGTGCAGCATAAATTTTTTTAGGCGAGGTAAACGCAAGCGCATGGCTAAGATCAAGTGCATCGCCTACAGCTTTTTCAAACAGTTGAGGAATTTCAATAATTCCAAGTTCTTGAGCAATTCCTTGGTTAATAAGAGCGAAGGCATATGAAGAACCTACGGCACCGTCACCAACAAGGATAACTTTTTTGTGTTGTTTAGTTGTTTTCATCTAATGAGCTCCCGTTTTAGTTGTTACTTTTAAAAAATATAATCATCATCAAGCATTTCCTCTGCTTCTCCCATTAGATATCCTGCACCAACCTGTGAAAAAAAATCATGATTTGCTGTTTCAATAGAAATACCATTCATTACAATTGGATTTACATCATTTGCTGAGGCGTCTTTAAAATATATATCAAATCCCATATTCTGCAGAGATTTATTTGCATTGTACTTCACGAATGTTTTAATATCTTCCACTAGTCCGATTTCAGAATACACTTCTTCAGTATATGTAAACTCATTGTCTAACAGCTCCTCTAGAAAGGAATACATCCAATTAGTAAAGTTTTCTTGTTCAGTAATCGATAACTCGTTAAAGTCCTGTCTAAACTTATACCCTAAATATGTACCATGTACTGATTCATCTCGTATAACCAATTTAATGAGTTCTGCTAAGTTAGCTAATTTATTCTGACCTCGGTACCAAAGGGGGATAAAGAAATTGCTATAATACAATATTCCTTCTAAAAAGACACTTGCAACCTTAACCTGCATAGGTGTGCCGTTCTGATAGATCTCATTAATCTTTCTAGCTTTAAATTGCATTCTACGGTCATTGTTCATCCAATTATATATTTCTTCTATATCTTTGAATGTATTAAGTGAAATTAAAATAGTTCCATATGTTTTGGCATGGATGGATTCCATAAAGGTGAAGTCGCTCAACACAGCTCTCTCTTTTAAGGTTCTTGCATTTTTCTTTAATGCATATAAACCCTCTTCGGATTGTAACGTATCCAATAAGGCAAGTCCTCCAACTGCTTTTTTCACCACCTCCTTTTCCATATCAGAAAGTTTTCTCCAATCTAATAGGTCATTCGAAACAGGAACCCTTGTATCCAACCAGAACTGCGCAGTTGCCTTATCCCAGACATATTCATCTAATTCATCTTCTATAAGCTGCCAATTCATTGTTTTATTTAGCATTCTTTTCCCCTTACCTTTGTACTTATTAATATTACCAATATATCAATAGTATATGATGTACGTAAAACACACACTTATAGTGATTTAACAACCTCAATAGGCTTCTCATATTTAGGAGATTCATTGATATTTTCAAGATATTCTGTATATTGAACAGTATTTTGAGAATCTAGAACCAAGACTGCCCTAGCTAGTAAATGCCACTCATCCATGAGAACACCAAATGCTTTACCAAAACTATTATCATAATAGTCAGAAAGTAAAACGACATCTAATCCTTCAGCACCACACCACCGCGCCTGAGCAAATGGTAAATCAACTGATACAGTGATAACAACCGTATCCTCTAGTTCTGATAATTCCTTGTTAAATGTACGTGTTTGTGTTGAACATAAATCAGTCTCCAGTGAAGGAACAATTGAGATAACTTTCTTCTTCCCATCAAAATCACTTAAACTTTTAAGAGTTAAGTCACTTGACATTAGTGTAAAATCTGACATTGTATCACCAACATGTAGTTGTCTCTCTGCTGAAACTGTAACGGTTTTCCCAAAAAATGTTGTCATAATATAATTCCTTTCTTAAACAGTAGTTTTATTTATTTCTACCCTCTCTTATCACTTTTTCTAACAAGTCTCTAATGCAATTTATGCATAATAACTTATCCTTCTAATTACTAAGCAAGTTCCTACCCCTACTTAATCATAAAGACTTGAGACCTCTATTATTGATTTTAATACGATATATATCTAGTCAGTAATAAGATTGATCAATCTATTGTTATCCTTTGTCATTAATATGATAACGGTACCTATCACCCCCCTTCCTTTAAATTGTGTATCATAGACTAGTTCTAAATCAATGATATTAAGCCTAACTTCTAGTCAAATTACCAAATTAAGTCTATATCCCTATACTTCATATTCCCCTCTAGAACGCGTAATCCGATTCTTCCATAATCTCTTCATCAGTTGAAGTTGATTTATTACTAGAGATGGATAGATTATGCTTGCGTAAGTTATTTAACCGATAATTTATTCCTTTCAACACCTCAGCATTAAAACTAAATTGCTCTTTCAATCCAATCCCCATGAGAATATTATTAGCTTCCTGCAATATTAAGTTTTTAGCGATTTTTTTACTCTCCTTCAAATAATAGAAGTCACCAATTATATTAAGCCCCAACTTTACAAAGTAGTTGACAGTTTCATAACTCCATGCTTTGAAGCGCTCAACCTCTTGCGGGTCTGATTCTTTTAGTAGAAGCTTTACCTTATGACTAAAATAAAAGCAATGTAAGGACTCATTACGGATAATCATTTCCAACATAGTTCCGAGGTTATTAAATTCTTTATTAATCCATAACTCAAAAAGGTATGAAAGATAAGCATAGTTCAGAAGACCTTCTACACATAACGCTATGAACCTTTTTTTAACTAGACTCGATTCTCTATAAACGGTATTAATATCATTTAAATATTCCAGTACACGTGAGTCATTATCGACCCACTCAAATGACTTTTCAAGATTAATTTCTTTATCAAAGGTGAGCAATATTCGATTATAGGCTTTGGTATTGACCATCTCTATAAATTGAATATTATTTAAAATAGCAACTTCTTGTTGCGAACACTTACCATTTCGAACAATTTCACCTACCTCTATGGACTGATTGGTAGACAGATTCGTTAAAAGTATCAGTAAACGCCTTAACTGTCCTTGTTCCTCAAAATTAAGCTTTATCCAATTCGTAAAATCATTTTCAATTGGAATCCTGGTATCTAACCAGAACAGTGATGTAGCTCTTTCCCATACTGCATTGTCAAATTCATCCTCGACAACATTCCAGTTAATGGCCCTATAATATAAATAGTTTTTTGACATGGTACCTCCTTAAATCATGCAAGATTCACAATTATTTACACTGTTGAATTCGTCATCTTCCGTATATGTCCGAACATAGTAGAGTGACTTAATTCCTTTTGTCCAAGCATAATTACGAAGACGATTTAAGTCTCGAGTTGTTAATTTTGAACTTCCTTGCTTCTTCCACTCATATATACCTTCAGGTAATACAGAACGCATGAAGAGTGTCAGGCTCATTCCTTGATCAATATGTTGCTGAGCTTTAGCGTAGATATCAATAATTTTTCGTTGATCCATGTTGTAAGCTGTCTTATAAAATCTAAGTGTTTTATTTGACAAGTATGGAGCAAGATAGAAGATTGAACCAACTTTTTTCTCTTGACGATTTTCAATTAATTGAGTAATTGGATGAAGAGATGCACTAGTCTCATTGATATAAGAAATAGAGCCATTAGGAGCAATAGCTAGTCTATTTCGATGGTAGAGACCATCTTTTATGACACCTTCTTTTAATAACTGCCAATCTTCAATTGTCGGTAATGAGATATTTTCAAATATCTTTGCCACTTTTTCAGATGTAAAATGAAATTCCTTCGCTAGATAATAATTAAAATAGGTTCCATCAGCATAGCGAGAGTATTCAAAATCATGAAAAGTTTCGTTCTTTTCCACTGCAATTTGGTGACTGGCCTTTAAAGAGTAATAGTTCATAGCCAGAAAGAAAGCATCTACAAATTCTAAGGCTTCATCAGATTCATAGTCAATACCATTAAGAGCTAAAACTGTATGAAGTCCCATTGCACCAAGCCCAATTGTATGGTAGAGCGAATTTCCATTAGCCACAGTTGGAACTTCACTGATTGCACCCCGATCAGTAACAGTGGTGAGCGCCCGAATCGCATATTCTATAGACTTTCCAAAATCTTTAGATTTTATAAGGTTTACCATATTCATTGAACCAAGGTTGCAAGAAATATCGGTCCCCACCTTTTTATAACTTAAATCTGGATTTAATATAGACGGTTCTTGTGGTTGAAGGATTTCTGAGCAAAGATTACTCATAATAATTTTTCCTTTTACAGGATTAGTTCGATTAGCTGTATCAATATTTAAAATGTATGGATAACCAGATTCTTGTTGTAAACGTGAAATTTCCTGTTCTAATTCACGAGCATTAATTACAGTTTTTTCTATTTCATCATTAGCCACCATAGTATCGTACTCTTTCGTCAGATCAACATAAGAAAACGGAATACCATAAACTCGCTCAACGTGATAAGGATTAAAAAGATACATTGGTTCATTTGTTTTAAGCAGTTCATAATATTTATCAGGTACTACTAATCCTAGCGATAATGTCTTAACTCGAATTTTCTCATCTGCATTTTCTTTTTTAGTAGATAAAAATTCCAGAATATCTTGGTGAAAAACATTAAGATACACTACTCCTGCACCATTTCGTTGTCCTAGTTGATTACTATAGGAAAATGAATCTTCCAGTAATTTCATAACAGGCAGCACACCCGAAGAAGCATTCTCAATTTCTTTTATAGGGGATCCTGTTGCACGTAGATTGGATAGATTAACCCCTACGCCTCCACCTATTCTAGAAAGCTGTAAAGCTGAATTAATATTCCGACCAATCGATAGCATAGAATCTTCAATATCAATAAGAAAACATGAAACCATTTCTCCACGCCTCTTCTTACCTGCGTTTAGAAATGTTGGTGTTGCAGGTTGATATCTTTGGGAAATAAGTTCTTCTAGTATCTTATGAGCAAGATTCCTATCCCCATTCGCAAGATACAAAGCATTAAATACAGCACGATCCTCAAAGTTTTCTAAATAATATTTAGAATCATTTGTTTTCATTGCATACTGATTATAAAATTTATAGGCAGCCATAAAGCTTTTAAATTTAAAACCATAGTTATAGGCGAACTTAAATAGTTCCTTAATAAAGATCCTATTATCTTTACCATAAATACTCAAAACACTTTCATCAATATAATCATGACTAATTAAATAATCCAATTTCTCATCGATACTATCAAAGGTTTTCAAGTTATCCCTAATTTCTGTATTTAAATATTCTTCTAACGCCTCCCTGTCATAATGAAGTGGAATCTGTCCCTCTACCGGTACATTTAACATATTATTCAGAATAAAATAATCTTTTGTCATTCTAGTCTTCTTTCTATTTTTATATTTTTACCTTTATTGATGTAAAAAATCGGATTTTTTACAAAAGAGATCAATGGAAAATACTAGGTCTTCCGTTAACGGAGAGAGTTTATACCATGTTTGGGGTTCAATAAATGGTGGTTGATTGCTAGTGTCATAAGTACACTCTCTGAGAACATCTCCATTCTCTCTCAAATCGAAAATCTTTATCTTCCCGGACCAAATAGTTATCTTTTCCCAAGTGCCATCTTTAATATGATGACTGTGCCGCAAGGGATGAGGCATATGATGTGATGTCATATTAGGTAAGTTCCTATATGATACAAGCTCTGAACTGTATCTCCACTCTATTAACCTAGTATTCAATCGATTTGAAATACGAATAACATCTTCTTCAGTTCCTCGTAATTCAAATTCATCTAATACTGGAAATCCAAATTCCTCAGAATACTGGTGAGCTGTCAGGCAGAATTGTTTATTAAAATTTCGATTACCACTTCCGATGATACCCATACAATTTTTACTATTTTTTTTATATGCAATAAGCCTACGGAGGGGTGTTGTTAATATTTCGATATTACCAGTAGTAACACCATTCCCTCCTTCAAGGTAGGCTGGTAGAAAAGCAAAGTAAGGTTCTTTGATTTCAAATTCCAATGATTCATTATTTTTTACTAAATCCTTGACATTAACATAATCCAATTTCTCTTGAAGTTCCTTCTGGAGATAATGATCTAATCTTTCAAGAAAATTAGTTGTATTCCCGCTAAGACTGATATAGTATATTCTAATCACTTGCATTTTTCCCTCCTAATATGTATAATTCCTATATACTGTATTTGATGATAAAAACAGACACTACATATAGTGATTTAATTATATATCTTCCCTAATTAAAAAAAATTGACCATGGTCAATTTTTTAGGAAATATAAAAGAATGCAAGGGAGAATAAAAATATGACAAAAATTGGCTGCGTTCATCGGGTTCCTCTTTTTAATAATCTTGCTTGCGATGAACAGAGTAAGGTTCAAGAATTGCTATATCATAAAACCTTTAAAAAGGGAGAAATTATTTTTTCTCCCGATGATTCAGAGCAGCTATCGATTATTTCAGCTGGTGCTATGAGAATCTATAAACTGAGTAAAACTGGTAAGGAACAGCTTATTCGTATTGTTAATGAGGGAGAATATGACGGAGAGAATTATCTCTTTGGTCTCTCAAATGATTCTCTTTATGGAGAGGCCATTAAAGAAACAAAAGTATGTATCCTATATAAGTCAGATTTCAATAAGTTAATCAATCTTTACCCACAATTAAGCTGCAAACTACTTCAATTAAATGCCTACAAATCTTTAGAGATTGAGAAGCAACTGCAACTACTGGCAATTGATTCAATAGAGGATCGTTTAGCTACCTACTTCAGTCAGCTCTCTCTCCCTTCAGAGGTAATGACTGAAGAGACCATTACGATACCAGTCTCACTGAAAGAACTAGCCAGCTATCTAGCTACCAGTCCTGAAACTATATCCCGTAAATTAAGAGCTTTTCAAGAAGAAGGATTAATAAATAGAAATGGAAAGAAAATTATACTATTTCGTTCTTTTTGGGATAAATTTGACTTTCTATAATTTTTATAAACTAAAGGATAGGTGTTACTTCTACCTATCCTTTAGTTTATTTCTTTGTTTCCTTATAAAATGGCAGTAATTCATCAAAACTTTTTAATAGATCATCAATTAACCGTTCTAATGAGTGGTCAGTCTCAATTGGAATATCCTGTTTAACCAAGACCTTACGAACCTCACCTGATTTGACCTGTTTTAGTAAACTCTTTCGATTTTCTTCTGTTGCATCCATTTTGAAACTTATACCATTTTTTTGTACAAAATAATACATGGCTCCAAAAGGAAGAAGATTCAAAACTTTATTTTGTTTCTCTAAACTGTTTTCAGACCTCCTTCTTTCTACAAAACTAACCTCAACGGAAATTCCAAAATTATCAGATTCCCCATAAAGACGAATAGCCAATGCTGAATCATCCAAATCATCGGAAGGCAATCGGAAGTAACACCAAAAATGTGGACGACATAGCTGAGATTGATTCATCCATTGACTAACACGCTCTGCTTTAAATGGCTTTACCCTGTCTTCAAAAGATTTACTGATTAAACTGAATTCATCCCGGGCCTGTCGAGCTAGGTCCCTTAAATCCATCATATACTGGCGATAATTACCAGCCTTTTCCGGCTTAATATATTTTTCTCCTCGATAGGGTAGATATTCCTTTAATTTGTCAAACGACATTTTTCACCTCATAAATCAATTAAGCCATCTCCGTTAAGAATAATTATTCTTCTACCTGAACGTTTTATCAATCTATTATCCTCAAGAAATCTAAATTTTCTAGAAAGAGTTTCAGGGGTAGTTCCTATATATCGCGCGATATCAATCATCTTCATAGGTAAACTGAACCGATAATCGTTCGCTACTTTTGACAGATCCAAGAGGTAGTTCGCTAAACGTTCCTCAACACGCTCCATAGATAAAATATGGGCCTGCTTCTCTACTTGAATCATCTTTTGCGCACTTAATTCAAATAATTTAAGAGCTATTTGTGGATTCCTAAGCATTACTTGATCAAAAGCTTGTTTACTTAATCTACAAATTTCAGTTGTTTCAAGAGTTTCACCAAAAAGAGATTCATTTTTAATACCGAACAACTGATTCTCACCCTCATAGCCACCTGGTTCAACGACCCGTAAAAGCTGTTCATCACCATTTGTAGACAGTTGGAATACTTTCATACTTCCGAGAGCCACGATGTCCAGATTTTCATCTCCTGGTCTAAAAACAATTTCATTTTTTTTAAATTGTTTGTGTTGTGCCAATCTATTAATTTTAATCTGTTCATCTTCTGACAGATAATTAAATAATGGTACAAGTGTCACACAAATATGTTGAACCATGGATAGCTTCTTTCTAATTGATAAAACCTATTCTTGAGATAATTCATCAAATTGTTTTAATAGCTGATAAGTTTTAGTAAATGTCTCACAAGCATCATCTGGAATTGTATAATCTTTTGTAAGAGCTCTTAGTTCTGAAAATTCATTTGATAGGTCCAAATTATTATCCCTAATTTTATGTTGAATTGTTTCATAAACTTTGCGAACATCAAAGACTTCTGGATGATTTTTCCCATGAGCTTTTGTAATAGCATTTGTATATAGATCAAGCATCTCATCGTTTGCTTCAAAAAATTGTTTTAACATTGTAACTTTCTCCTATTATTTTTCTGATGCTTTTAGGACATCATAGCCAATTGCTTGCACTGCCTTCACAATTTCATTAATGTTTGTCATACTAGCGTCAAAATTTACTTTTGCCTTACTGGCATTGAATAGAACTTTGACACTTTCCTTATCGACACCTGTTACACTTTTAATGGCTCCCTCAATTTTTTGCATACATGTTGGACAAGCCAGTGTTTCAAGCTGTAGTATAGCTTTTTTCATCATCTTTACTTCCTTTCCTTATTATATCTTTAGTATAGTACGATATATTAGAATAAAAAATTGATTTCTATCAAGAATCTCTATTTTCTTTTATATTTTAAAAGCCTCATAGCATTCAAAATAACTACGAGAATGCTACCTTCATGAACAAACATGCCAATTGCCATATTCATCCACGAACTTGAGAGAACGCTGATAAGAAGAACTACTACGACTAGCAATGCAATGAAGATATTTTCAATCATATTACGTCGTGTAGCTTTAGCCAATCCAATCGCATGAGGGATTTTGTGAAAATCCGAATTCATCAAAACAACATTTGAAGTTTCAATGGCAACATCTGTACCGTTTCCCATGGCAATTCCAATATCTGCTAAGGCCAATGATGGGCTATCATTAATACCATCTCCGACAAATGCTACAATTTCTCCACTTGCCTGACGTTTTCTCACAAATTCTGCCTTGTCTTCTGGTAGTAGTTGACCATAAGCCTCGGTTAAGCCTAACTGATTAGTAACTAAATCAACTGTGCCTTGATTATCTCCAGATAATAGAATGAGATTTTTTACTCCCATATTCTTAAGCGTCTCTAAATCCTCCTTGACTCCTTGTCTAATCTGGTCGCGAATCCCTACAACAAGAGCTATTTGTCCATCAATAGCAGTTAGGACAATTGAATTCCCTTCTGCTTCCATCCCTGCTATGTCGCTCTTCATCTGGTTAGTGAAAGGAATATTATATTGATTCATCAAATAAGAGTTCCCAACGAGAACTTGGTGATTTTGAATACGAGCAACAACTCCCCCACCTTGAACGACCTCTGTTGAGTCAATTACCTCTACTACAGAACCTGAGTAATGGTTCACAATTGCTTTCGCGAGCGGATGATCTGATTCTCTCTCAACACTAGCCAGTAAGCTCTCAGCAAGACTCCTATCACTGCTATAATAGATTGTCTGTGCAACCTGAGGGTTACCATAAGTTAACGTTCCTGTTTTATCAAATAACATTGTATCAACTTTACTAAAGTTTGTAATGACATCACTACCCTTAAATAAAATACCATGTCGTGCGCCATTTCCAATCCCTGACACATTTGAAACTGGTACGCCAATAACCAGTGCACCAGGACATCCAAGAACCAAAATAGTAACGGCTAACTCAATATTGCGGCTAATAAGCCAAACAATAATCGCTAACACTAAAACTGAAGGAGTATAGTATTTTGAAAATTGGTCAATAAATCTCTCAGCTTTTGATTTGCTGTCCTGTGCTTCTTCTACTAATTCAATAATTTTCCCAAAAGTTGTATCTTCCCCAATCTTCTCAGTACGTATTTGTATAGTGCCATTTTCGAGAATGGTACCAGCAAAAACTTTATCTCTTAAACCTTTAGAGACTGGAATAGATTCGCCCGTAATACTTGCTTCATTTGCAGTACCAGAGCCAAATATCACTTCACCATCAACCGAGATCTTTCCACCAGTTTTTACTAAAAGAATATCTTCTTCATTAACTTCTTCAACTGACACCTCTTCAAAGTCACCATTGTGTAGTTTACGAAAAGTAGTCTCTGGTACCATCTCCACGAGATTCTTAATCGCAGAACGTGTCTTGGCTAATGTTCTTTGTTCTAAGTATGCACCAAATAAGAAGAGAAAAGCTACAATAGCTGATTCTTCAAACTCTTTAATAACAAATGCCCCTAAAATAGCAAGAGTTACTAAGAAATCGATGCTAATTACCTTAACTCTAAGAGCTTGATAGGCTTGAACAAAAATTGGTAAACTGCCAATTAATGAAGCTACAAACAGTAGATAAGCTGAGCCCTGCTCAGTACTAAAAACCCATTTGGATGAAAAAGCAAGTATAATAAGAACACCAGTTATTGCTGTCAACCAATTCCGATAACGTGATAACCATTTTTGCATGATTTCTACCTCCTTTATTATATCCAGTATAACCGAGCATAGAAATATAATAATTGATTTATATCAAGTTTTAAAAATACTAGAATGTCTAGATTGTTTCAAATACATCTAACTATGTTCAATTGATTTAATGATATTAATCATAGAATTATATTTTTATAATTCTATTCAGTTACGATAGTGTCAGTTCTAAAAATTTTGACTATAAAAACAATCTTCTGTATATTTCCGAATCTTTATTTAAGAATTGCTTTAACACGTTCCTGCAAAACAGGAATAACCTGATCTAGAAACCAAGGATTTTTGGACTGCCAAATATTATTACGTGGCGAAGGGTGCACAAGGGGGAAAAATTCAGGTAGATATCTATCGAAATTCTTTACAGTATTGGTTAATTTTTCCGTCGATCTCTGTTTTAAGTAATATCGTTGAGCATAGGCACCAATCAAAAGTATTAATTGTTTATTTGGCATGAGATCTAATGTTTTCTTATGCCATTTTTCTGCAAATCCTTTTCTTGGAGGTAAGTCCCCCGTTTTACCTTTTCCAGGAAAATAATAATCCATTGGGACCACTGCGAAATATCCAGAATCATAAAAACATTCTCTATCAATACCTAACCATTCACGAAGCTTATCGCCGCTTAAATCATTGAAAAATATACCTAACTCTTGAGCATGAATCCCCGGTGCTTGTGCTATGATTATAATTTTAGCAGTCTCTGGAGCAGAAAAAAGTGGTTTTATCCCTCTTTCTGTATATGAAATATTATCTTCATCGTACATTATTTCTTTTAAAAGTTTAGAATAGCTCATTCAAATCGTCCTTTCTCTTTATTACTATATTATAGCATCTTTGTATGAGGGAAAACTTGATGCTTCTTAATTTTGTAAGCAAATTTCAATTTAAATTTTAAAAAGCACTTGACAGGTAAGTGATTACTCACTATAATAAAAATGACAAGTGAGTAACTGCTCACTTGCTTACAAGGAGGCTCTTTTGGAAAAATTATTAGATTTACAAGCAATCTCTAAAAACTTTGGGCAGCAGCTTGTTCTCGACAAAATCAATTTTGACTTAATAGCTGGTCAAATTATCGGTTTAATCGGCCCATCCGGTGCTGGAAAATCAACCATGATTAAAACCATGCTTGGGATGGAAAAGTCGGATAAGGGAGAGGCTCTTGTGCTAGGCCATCATATGCCTAACCGCTATGTCTTGGGAGAAATTGGTTATATGGCACAATCGGATGCCCTCTATGAGACACTGACGGGGTTTGAAAATCTGCAATTTTTTGCTCGGATGAAGGGACTGTCTCGCGCTGAGATTCCTGAAGCTATTAAACACGTTTCACAAGTTGTCGAACTAATGGAGCACCTCAATAAGTCCGTTTCAGGCTACTCTGGCGGTATGAAACGTCGATTGTCTTTAGCCATTGCACTTTTAGGGGATCCTAGACTCCTCATTCTTGATGAGCCAACTGTTGGTATTGACCCTGCTCTGCGCCGTCAGGTTTGGAAAGAACTACATCAATTGAAGTCTAAAGGGGTTGGCATATTGATTACCACCCATGTCATGGAAGAGGCGGAGCTGACAGATAAGGTTGGACTTCTGCTTGATGGCAAAATGATCGCCTTTAACAGCCCCATTGCCCTTAAGTCATCATATGGTGTCAATACAGTTGAGGATGTTTTTTTGAAAGCAGAGGGAGAATTAGAATGAAGATTTTGGCTATTTCAAAAAAAGTATTTCTGGAACTATTACGTGATAAACGAACCCTGGTCCTATTATTTATGGCGCCTATTTTTATCATGTGGCTCATGAATGCTGCTTTTTCCGCTAAAACTGAAACAAATATCAGCATCGCTGCCGTCGATGTTTCCGATAGTATTGTCAAATCCCTAGACAATGTGGAACATATTAAGGCCAAGGATTATAAAACAGAAAGCAAGGCAAATCAGGCTTTAGAAAATCAGAAAGTCGATGCCGTCCTTATCTTCAAGGACGAAAACGACTACCAGGTAACTTATGCCAATACCGATCCCGGCAAAACAAACTTGACCCGTCAGGTCATAACGAGCACCCTCAAGCAAGCGCAAATTCAGGACCTAATCGAAAATCTCAAGAAGGCACAAGAAACCAGTGCTCAAGCTGTTAAAAAGGCACAAATCCAGGCTGGCAATTTACAAGCCACCGATTATAATGAAGTAAATATTGATCAAGCCGAAACAGAAGAAATTAATAGTTCTCAAGGTGATGATATTAACCTCTCTGAACAATATATTTATGGAGATGAGGACACCACTTTCTTTACCAAAATGACTCCTATTCTGATAGGCTTCTTTGTCTTCTTCTTTGTTTTTCTCATCTCAGGGATGGCCCTGTACCACGGGAACACTGGATCGCCTCCTAGCCACACCAGTCAAGCGATCTGATATCGTCTATGGCTACATGCTGGCTTATAGTTTTATTGCAGCACTTCAGACAGTTGTTATTGTCTTATCAACCATCTGGCTCTTGGATTTGGAAGTTCTTGGCAATATAGGAGATGTCATCATTGTCAATATTCTTTTTGCGCTTGTCGCTCTGACATTTGGTCTCCTGCTGTCCACTTTGGCCAAGTCTGAATTCCAAATGATGCAATTTATCCCGCTTATTATCACTCCACAACTTTTCTTTTCAGGTATTATTCCTTTAGATTCTATGACAGGCTGGGTGCAATCTATTGGGAAAGTACTCCCACTTTATTATGCTGGGCACGCCTTATCAAAAATTGTTCTGAACGGTACCAGCATTGTCTATCTTGGAAATGACCTACTTGTCCTTTCCTTGTTTCTAGTCATTTTAACAATTTTGAATATCGTTGGACTAAAACGCTACCGCAAGGTATAATAGAGAAGAAAAGAATGAGGTAATGATGGATAACAACACGATTTTGCATAGCTATCAGGATTGGCTGGAAGCACAAAAAATGCCTGCTGGAAAAAAGAAAACCCTTTCTGCTACTATTGAACTGTTTTCGCGGCAAGGTTACAATGGAACTTCGACTGCCCAAATTGCAGAAAAAGCTGGTATTAGTCAGTCAACCATTTTTAAATATTTCAAAACAAAAGAGGAGCTTTTATCAGAAATTATTGAGCCCCTCATTCCTGAGTTGAAAAAAGAATTTTTGCCCAAATTGAAGACCTATAGCAAAATTGAAGATGTTGTTCACTTTATTGTCCAGAATCGTTTTCGTTTCTTAGCTCAAAATGCAGATATAATAAAAATAATACTTCAGGAAATCTTAGTTAATTCAGAACTACGTCAGAGTCTAATGATTGCTATTCAAGATACTATTATTGATGATTTAAAAATGCAGCTAAGCCGGTTACAAAATGATGACCCCAATATTGTTACTTATCAAGAAAATTGTGAGGTCATCCGAACAGGCTTAGGGCTCCTATTTGCATACTTTTTTCAGCGATTTGTTCTTGAAATTTCAACACAGTCAGAGGAGGACGATTTGAAGTGCATTGAAGAACAGCTTACTAAACTGATAACAACAAAAGTTTAATGAGATTATATCTACTATTTTTCAAAAACACCAAAGGTTAGTATACTCGTGCGTAATAGCAAAGTATTTAATCCTTTGGTGTTTTTCTCATTATTATTGGAGTTATATGTACTCAAATATCTTTTCTGCTCTGCTTATAAGCTTATATATTTTATACCTCTTCAGAATTATACCATCATGATTCATTCTTTTATCAGAAACTTAAAATCGGACGAATTCTACTACCAATTCAAGTTTAAAAGATAGTAAACTTATCTAGTAAAAAAATCTTAGATATCTCTATTAACATCGCTATCTAAATCCAAAAATTCTTGAATATCTTGGACGTATTCAAGCACACCCTCAAACTCATATTTATCATTACGAACTGCTGCATAGGTAACATAGACAAATTTACCCATTTTTTCTGACCTAAACCACATGCTTACCTTATCCCTTTCGCCATTTCGTAAGAGTGCAAAGATCTTTTTAACCTTATCCAAAACTTTCGGCGGATGACATAGTTCAACATTACGACCAACTTGTGACGGTGTCCTCTTGAAAACCATCTCTTCAGCTGGTGTGCTATCATTATAATATTGGAAAATCTCATTTTTGTTGACAAAAGTAATCTCTAAAGGTAAATAGTTAAGAATAAGATTAGCCTGTTCAACTGATAGAAAACCATTTCCAAATGGTTGTGGAGTAGAACGATCTATGACGGTTCCCCTTTCTTTCGGTGTAAAGGAAATAGTAAACTGACCTTCAGGGGTATCGATGACACGTGTGTTAGAAACAATTTCGGAATCCTCAGATTCAATATTTTCTATAAAATTCTCTCGAACAGGTACCCATTCCGCCGTGGGCTTAATTATGGCATAACCGTATGCATCACTTTCTTTAGCAACAGACAGCCAATCATCTTGAGTGAGTGTCTCAAGTAAAATCATAAGAAGAATGGACTCTTCCTTGAAAATCATCTCTTCAAATTCTAGAGCAAATGCTTCAAAATCCTTAGATACATTTTCAATAGATTCGTGAGGAAGCCGATTGACAGCAGATTGAACCACTTCGAATAATTCACGTATATTATCATCTACTCCCCACATTACTTTTGGAGGTGAATCATGCCCATGACGTTCCATAAGAGGAAAGAATAGTTTCTCTTTTCGTGTATAGTGATTATGAAACTGACTAAGCAGCGCCATCTGTTTACTAAGCCCCTGAAGTAATTCAACTTGTATTTCTTGATTGTCAGGTTTAGAATAATTTTCAATTATACGGCGAATACGAAGCATTGCTGCCCTTAAGGCTAGATTCTCCTGTTTAAAAACATATACTGGATGTCCCTCTTGCTCAATATCGGGTACATCTATCTCTGCTATCGCCCCCTTAAATAGATTAGCGTGCACGTTACATAGCCCCATGACATCTTCAAAAGTTACACCTGCATCTGAGTTCATTAATTCATGTTCCATTAACGAAATTTCCAAAGCAGAGACTCCCTTAAAATACTGGTTAAATCTTTCTTGAACAGAATTTGGACTTGCACCATGATGTAAGTCTAATAATATATCTTTTAAAACCTGAATCCGTTCCTGCTTCATTCTTCTGCCCCCACTACTCTGTAACCGTTCAGTTCCAAAGAACTAACAATCTTTTCCAATGAAATTCCTGCTAATTTCGCTCCTCTCTTTAAACTTATTATTTTACCAACAGTATTTAACATCGCAGGATTTGTTAACGGCTCAAAGCCGAGAGGCACCAATAAGTCAATGATCTCTGGATTCTGCCTTAGTATTTCAATAACAGGTAAATTGATATCAATCGTGTCATTCATTTAGATACACCTCTTTTTTCCCATGTAAAATTATTATAGCAAAAAATAATTAAATTTTTCTGATTAAACACTATACTTTTATTCTTACGATGCTTCTATCAAATAAAATACTGACTATTTGATTTAAATTAGATGAATTACTCTATTAAATTTTGAATTATATAATGATTTACATTAATTCCTCTCCCAGTATTTAAAAGTTTTACAAATGTTTCCAACTTCCTAGCTAGTCCCTCATACTCATCAAGATAGTGTCCTAGTTCCTCTTGCAGCACTTTTATGTCCTCGGTTACTTGTTCTAGTGTAATTGATTCTGTCAAGTTCAATTTTGAACAGTCATACCTTGCTAATTTTCTACTATTCGAATCTTCACTCTTTAGGTTGATAAGCACTTCCGCCATCTTGTTTAAGGTGGTGATTTTTTCATTTATTTGAGTTAGTTTTATGTCTAGTTCTGCTATTTCTGCAACCAGCTCGTCTTTAATGTCCTGATATTGCTTATCTATCTCTGTTAATTCAATCAAGAGGTTAATCTCAGAAATTTTTTCTTGAAGTCTTTCAATAGTTGGTCTTCTGTATGGTATTACTCGACTATCGTTGGTTAGCTGTCTAATCAAGGTTCGTCCTTTTATATACTGATTCTTATCCGAATGTTCTTTGTTATAGACAAAGTATGAGGTTGTCTCACGGATATAGACTTTATATTTTATCTGATTCTCTTCTTCAAGTATATCTAATTGATAGTTAGGAATGAAAATAAAACCGCTCTGCTTTACACCAAAAGACACCTTGATATAAACGCCCTCATCAACTAGCTTCTCTATTTGGTGCTCTGCAAGTTCCACTTCAAATTCGTGGACGGCATCTCGTTTTTCCTTAAATGTCTCAAATGCTTCCTCAATCTCTTCAGTGGATACCTTATCCTTATCTCGTTCTTCTTGAAAATCATGGTACTGTTCCTTTAAATTCTCTAATCCTTCTGAATCCCCGACTTCCTTATTTTTAAAGTAATCGTGAAAAAAATTGACATCATATAATTTCTTATCACTTATTTTTTTATGACTCAGACTGGATTGATTTCCATTTTCTTCAAGTATAAAAATTACATTTTTTTGTATTAAGTCAATGGTTAGATTCAATTCTTTTGCTTTGTTAGCAACTCTTCTAAAGAATTGACACGGTTCAATAAAAATTCTAAACGACTTTCAATCTCTTGCTTGGCAAAATGCGTTCTAAAAAATTCTTCATCATATAAATCTCGTTTACTGAGTTGGCGTCCTCGAATTGGTTTGGTCATTGCCCTATCCGTCATTATGAAGCGACTATGCTTCTGAATAAAATCAATATGAACATGTAACTGCACCGCTTTTTCAAAAAAATCATCAAATGACTTTGACTGCTTCATCAAAAAATAAAGACGTTGCTTTAATTCAAATTTATGACTAATTTTCCGATATTTTTGATAGTCACGGTAGGAGAAACGCTTCTCGATAATTTTTGCCCCTGCCATTTTAGAAATACGGTCTGAAATCATACGAAGATTTCGTTCGAAGGCATAATTCCATATCAACTTTTTATCTGAATTACAGTCAATGGCGTTGATTAGAATGTGATTATGGAGATGATCTTTGTCTGTATGAGTTATTACGATAAACTTAAAGCGATCTCCTGTCAATTCCATCATTGTCTCGTAACCAATGCGGTTAATTTCTTCAGGTGTCAGATTATCCTCAGGAGAAAATGATTGGATGAGGTGATGGGCATGAATATTTTGTTGGTGTTTTTCCTGTCGATCATTTCTGGATTCGTAAAACTTATCGTTATTGGTAAAATTAACATTGTACATTTCTACCATTTCTTCATAGCTTGGAAAATCTAAGTAATTGCTCATCCCAAAATCAGATACCAATCTGAGATTATCTGTTTTATCTGGATTGAGGATATACTTAATCAAACGCCTGCGATATTTTTTACCATGTGTCGCAAAGTGTTTAGTGACTACCATAGAACTCCTTCAGTCTTTTCACTTCCACTTGAAATTCTTTGTCCACTTCCTTAATTAACTCTCCGACTCCTTTACTCAATTCTTGTAATTGTTCTTGAGAAATCAGATGACTTTGATTAATCGCACGCGCAATTTGATTAATGTTATTTCCAATCCGTCTCAATTCAAATACTAACTGGTCATAGGTATCCGTGTTAATGGTGACAAATGACATATTGGGATTCAGCAACACTTTTCTGGCATAGACTGAAAAATTTTGACAGTGACTCTTAGTAATCCGTTCATTCAATTGATGTAATTCTGAATCTGTTAGAAATACTTTTTTGAGATTGGTACGATAACGATAAACCATAGTAGCCCCCTATCTCATATATTTTTCACGAAACTCACGACTGAGTGTCTGTGTTTTATTAACTTCTGCAATCAATTCTTGAACACAGGTTAATAAGATGGATACATGCTCTTGAGTCACTTGGTGATTTTCTCTTGCGACAACTAGAACTTCATGCACATCTCGACTAATTTGTTCAAACTTTTGAGACTGCCAAAGGGAGAACCATTCTTTGGCAGCTAACTGTTTATCATCAGCCATCAAAATTTTGTCTCTCACAAATGGTGAAAAGTGACGATAACTATCAACCTCCATCATTTTTTCAATCTGTTTTAGCTCATTTGCGGTTAGATTTACCTCTTTTCGAATGTCACGGTACTGTTCAGACATCTCTTTCCCTCAATTTCATCCTTTCTCGGGTAAACCCCGACCCCGTATGTCATACGGGAAATTTCTTAAAGTCCTTGTTCGGTCTTTGCGAGCTCAGGCATTGTGGTCACAATACCCAAAAAATCATATCGCCAGCCGACCAAAACCTTCCAGTTTTGACAGCCAACGATAAGATAACTTGGTGGCTTCGCCCCCAAACCCCCAATAGAAAATCAAACTTTGATTTTCTTAGGAATGATATTAGGATAACAAGGATGATTTGGAAAAGTTATCACATCGTAGAAATGAAGGTAAGAAAAAAGAGAGCTTAATACTCTCTAAAAATTAACATAATAATTTACTCTAAAGACAATTTATGCTAAATCAATACTCTTCACATTCTTTTATATATATTAAATTCATGTAACCTATCTCTTTTATCTTTTGCATTATCAATATATTTAGTATAATCCTGTTTAAACTCCTCCAAACTTACTAAAGAAATATAAGAGTCATGACTATCATCATAAAGATCATTACATGGATTTTTCTTATAACTTTGCTTTATATTCAACATATTCTTTCGTGCTAAATTGTCAAAAGATTTCAAAGTTCTACATGATTTAGTTTCTTGACAATGTGCACAATAGTGTGAACTACTTTCTAGTATCATATCTTTAGCATCATCTGTGTATACTGCTACTACGCCATTTGTTCTGTTGTTCTTTCTATCTTCCAAGGAGTATCTAAGTTCATCATAAAGCCAATCATCATAATTTCCAATCCAATTCTTTCTATAAGAAACGGCCTCTGGAGTTAATAATACAATTGTAACCGATGTATCTTTTAACTTCTCATATTCAATCTTTCTAAATTCTCTAGCAATGGCCTCGATAACGGTGACGGTCACGCTATTGCCTGCTTGTTTATACAACTGACTTTTACTGGATACGCTTTCTGCTTTGTCATAAGCCCAATCAGGAAACCCCTGAAGTCTAAAACACTCTCTAGGGGTAAGTCGTCTGATTCTCAAACGATACAGTTTTCCCTCTAGGATTACTCCAGTCACTTCATACCACTTGTCCTTACGGTACTCCAAAGCCGCAACTACCACTCCCATATTGTCAGAAGTGGTTAAGGTATTTGAAATCCCCTTTCCCACACGACCTCTACGTTTGGTAGACTCTGGGTAAGCAAGGTTGACAGAATATCCCACTATTGCCTTGGCATAGCCTAGTTTAGTCGCTTCCCTAATTTTCAAATGTGTCGCTTCTTCACGATAGACAATCTTAGGAACTTTATCCCCTCCTTGCATGGTTGTCATCGTTGGAGAAAGCCCTGAAAGGTCATAGACTCGTCCAGTTTGGATGAAAGACGTTGGCAGAGTTCCTGCGACAACTACCCCATGTCGATCTTGACCAGTTAGGGTGAACATTGGGTCTTGATTGCCCTTAAATCGTCTCCCATGTTGGCGTTTTTCTAGCCTATCAGGGGTTAAAACCGGAATGGCAATTTTAGTTCCTTCACCTTTTCCTCTGGTTAAGGTTGGTGCTAGCCCACGTGATAAATAGACTTCCCCATTCATGCCATTTCCTGATAGATTAACATTGCCTAATCGTTCAAGACGAGTTGAGCTACTTTCTCTTCTGAGAGGAAATAAGAATCGGGGACTGTATCTTCTAGAATGTCCGATAATAAAAATTCTTTCACGGTTTTGCGGCACTTGGAAATCTTTACTGTTAAGCACCTGCCATTCAACATCATACCCCAACTCATCCAATGTGGTGAGGATTGTTCGAAATGTCTCTCCCTTGTCGTGACTGAGTAAGCCTTTGACGTTTTCCAAGAATAGAAAACGTGGTTGGATTTGTTTGGCTGCTCGAGCAATCTCGAAGAACAAAGTTCCCCTAGTATCCTCAAATCCCAATCGTCTGCCTGCGAGTGAAAATGCCTGGCAAGGGAATCCCCCACAGATGATGTCCACTTGCCCTCTAAATTGTCTAAAGTCTTGGTCTGTGACTTGTCTAATGTCATGAAATTCTATTTCTCCTTCGGTCTTATAGATGGCCTTGTAAGATTTTCTCGCAAACTTGTCAATTTCACA
>CAACWI010000325.1_pt1 | contig 22262 bp, 27 predicted proteins | sample 2275591 | NCBI WGS metagenome assembly CAACWI01 (sample SAMEA5312452, study PRJEB27640) | indoor metagenome | biome: indoor environment; feature: uncontrolled; material: polymer tiles stone | place: Germany | collected 2014-07-07
GCCTGACTCTAGAAAATACTTATAAACACTATCCTGTTAAAGCTGTCAAAAATGGCGGCTTTTTGATTTATTTCAATGAAAGTGAGGTGGAAAGTGAGCAAATTAAATTTAAAACAAAGAGCCTTTGCAGATGAGTACATCATCACTGGAAATGCTTATCAATCAGCAATAAAAGCTGGTTATAGTGAAAATTACGCCAAGAACGCTCAAGAAAAATTGGTGGAAAAAGGTGGAAAAGTATCTGAGTATATCAAAGATAAGCTAAAAGAGATTCAACTTGAGCGACATTTGACTATGGAAGAAGCTTTAGCTATCACAGCCTCTATTGCAAAAGGAGAGCCTCAAAGGTTTGAGAAAGTGATCCGCGATCCAGAATCTAATGAAGTGATTGAACGTGAAGTGAGTGAGTACTCAGCAGGATTTAAGGAAAGAAATCAGGCCTTAGAACACTTTTATAAGATTAATGCAGCATTCATAGATAAACAACAAGTTGAAGTGACTGAGACACCAGTATTCGTTGATGATTTGAGTGATGTTGATGGCTAAACTATCTGATTTTATTCCAAAAGCTTTTGCACCTACTTGGAGAGCAGCTTTAAATAGTAATATCTTAAATATTGTGGAAAAAGGTGGGCGTGGTTCGGGTAAGTCGTCTGACATCGCACATATTATTACTCAATTGTTAATGAGATATGCTGTTAATGCTGTTGGAATTCGCTATGTTGATAACACACTTGAGCAGTCAATATACGAACAAATGAAGTGGGCCATTGAAGAACAAGGAGTCACACATTTATTTAAGTTCAATAAATCTCCGTTACGAATAACTTATATCCCACGTGGTAACTATATGATATTTCGAGGAGCGCAAAACCCTGAGCGTATCAAATCATTAAAAGATAGCAAGTTCCCATTTACAATCGGTTGGATTGAGGAATTAGGCGAATTCAAAAGTGAAGATGAAGTAACGACTATCACCAATTCTCTATTACGTGGAGAATTAGCTGACGGTCTTTTTTACAAGTTTTTCTATTCGTATAACCCTCCAAAACGAAAGCAATCATGGGTGAATAAGAAATACGAAACATCTTTTCAGCCTAAAAATACTTTTGTTCATCACTCTACCTATCATGACAATCCCTTTATTTCTAAGGAGTTTGTAGAAGAAGCTGAAGCAACAAGAGCTAGAAGCCAAAGGCGATACGATTGGGAATACTTAGGGAAAGCAATTGGTTCTGGAGTTGTACCATTCGATAATTTACAAGTTGTTCCAGGGAGTATCACTAATGAAATGGTTGAAAACTTTGATAATATTAGACCCGCGGTTGACTTTGGTTATGCTACTGATCCACTTGCATATGTGAGATGGCATTATGACAAAAAGAAAAATGGAATTTATGCAATTGATGAACTTTATGGCCAAAAGATAAGTAATAGAGAGCTGGCTAAGTGGCTACACAAAAAAGGATATCAATCAGACGTTATATTTGCCGATAGTGCAGAACCTAAGTCAATAGCTGAATTGAAGTCAGAACACAACATTCCTCGAATAAAAGGAGTAAAAAAAGGCCCTGACTCTGTTGAGTATGGGGAACAATGGCTTGATGACTTAGATTTTATCTGTATTGACCCTAAGCGCACTCCTAAAATAGCTTGGGAGTTTGAGAATATTGATTATCAAGTGGACAAAGATGGCAATCCTAAGCCGCGATTAGAGGATAAGGATAACCATGCGATAGATGCGACAAGATATGCCTTTAGTGAAGATATGAAGAACGTTAAAGTTAAGATTGCTTCTAAATCTAGTTTTGGCTTTGTTTAGTAAGGAGAAAAATGACAATAAAAATAAATAGAGAGGTTGCAGGAGATTTAAATAATCCGACTTCTGAATTGCTTAATTATTGTATTAACCAACACCAGAGTGAATTTTTTCGTTTAGAAAAATTATCTGATTATTATGATGGTAAGCAAGATATTCTAAAGAGGACGAAAGATAGTACTGCGGCACCTAACAATAAAGTTTTAATTAATCATGCAAAATATGTTACTGATATGAATGTTGGATTCATGGTAGGAAATCCAGTCGCTTATACAAGTAGTGATGATATTCAAGCAATATTGGATGCATATACAAAAGTGGATATTGTGTCACATGACACTGAACTGGAAAAGGACTTATCTGTTTTTGGAGTTGGATATGAGCTAATATATCTTAACCAAGATCCGTTGACAAAGGAGTTATATGCAGACATTAAATGTATAGACCCAAGGGGTATTTTCTTAGTCACGGATGATACGATTGATGCTAATCCTCTATTTGCAGTACATTATCAGCCTGTATATGATTTACGGGGAGCAGTAGACCACTATTTAGTTAAGTACTACAACGATAATCGAGTTATAACTTATACCTGTGATTCGGTAGGTTTTGGTTCTTATGAATTAATCAAGGCTTTACCTCATTATTTTAAAGCTGTTCCTGTTATTGAATATAGAAATAATGAAGAAAGACAGGGAGATTTTGAACAAGCTATTAGTTTGATAGATGCATATAATCTACTACAGTCTGACCGATTAAATGATAAAGAAGCATTTGTTGATGCTATTCTTTTCATAAGAGGTTTTGCTCTAGAAGATGGGGAAGGAGAACTACTAGCTAAAGAAAAGTTGCTTCAAACAACTGCTTCACCAGCTGAAGTAGATGCCGATTATCTCATTAAACAAATGGATGAGAGTTCAGTAGCAGTTCTAAGGGATTCATTACTTGAAGATATTCATAAGATTACGTATATCCCTAATATGAATGATAAAAACTTTTCAGGGAATGTTAGTGGCGAAGCAATGAAATACAAGTTGTTTGGGTTGCTTCAGCTCATGTCTGTTAAATCTCGTTATATGGTTAAAGGTTTACGTCAAAGGCTTGAAATATTTACTAATTACCTCAAAATTACTAACAATACAATTGATATTGATGGAATCAAGATAAAACTCAAACCAAACCTACCAATAAATACAACAGATATCGTGAATCAGATTGTACAAGCACATCAAGCAGGTATCTTACCTCTTAAAACATTGCTTACCTGGTTACCAGATATCGATAATGTTGACGAAGTTTTGGAGCAGCTGCAAGAGGAAAAAGAGCAAGCAATTGAGTTGAATCAGAAAGCGATGGGTGTACAAGCTGAAGACAGTCATAGCGATTTAGAAGATGATGAGGAAAAGGATGATAAAAGCAACATTCAAAAAGAAGAATAATAAAATCTATTGGTATCAAGTCACTGGTCATGCTAACTTTTCTACTGCAGGTACAGATATTGTTTGTGCTGGTGTTTCTTCTTTGTATATTGCACTAACTAATTCCTTGTTATCACTTGGTAAAACTTTTGAACGTGATGAAGGATATTTTATTTTAGATGCTACTCAGCAAGAGGATATTCTTTTAAAAGCCTTATACAACGGTATTAACGCGATTGCTAAACAATATCCAGATTATGTAAAAGTGGAGGGATAAGAAATGTCTGACTACTGGCAAAAGCGAGCAATTAAGGCCGAAAAAAAAGTAAATGACGGTGCAAAGCAGCTTGAAGATGTAGTCGCTCAGGCATATAGACAAGCTCAATCTTACTTTAATAGGCAAATTTCTAAGCTATTTAATCGTGTTAAACAGCAAACAAAGCTATCAGAAGATGATGCAAGAGAACTACTAAACCAAACTGTTTCAGTGGAAGAGCTAGTAGAGTTGAAAATACTGGCTAAGGATATCACTCAACCAGAGTTGCAAAAACAAGCTCAAAATCGTTTAACTGGTCTTGCTGTTAAATCCCGTATTACTCGAGTTGAAGAACTCAAAGCAAAATCATATTTGGTTTCGAAACAACTTGCAGATGTTCAATTACAAAAACAAACGGATTTCTATATCGATACAATCCACGGAAGTTATCGAGAAGCGACTGCAGAAACAGTTATTAGAAAAGCCGTGGATGAATCAAAAAGCGGAGTTATAACAGAATCATGGAATAAAGAGGGTTATAAACTCAAAGAGTTATCTACGCCGGATACAAAGCATATTTTGAACTCTCACTGGAAGGGCAGTAACTATTCTGAGAGGATTTGGAATGATACTGATGCTCTAGCAAAAAGGCTCGAAGAACTCTTTACAGTTGAATCGTTAACAGGTATGAGTGAATTTGAAATGGCTCAAACAGTAGCAAAAGAGTTTGATCGTTCTATCAATGTTGCAAAGCGCTTGATACGAACTGAAGCAAATTATATGGCAAACCAAGCCAAATTGAAGTCCTGGAAAGATAACGGAGTGAAGCAATACATAATTATTGCAATCTTAGACCTTCGAACATCTCAAATCTGCCGAAACAAGGACCACAAAGTATATTTTGTTTCGGAAGCTATTGTAGATGGTGCAGAAGGGACGTATCCTCCGTTTCATCCTTGGTGTAGATCAGTTGCTTCCTATTATTCTAAGCGCCTGAATAACACTCCGCGAAAAGCGGTTGATCCGATTACTGGGAAAACATTTGATATAAAGGGAGGTACAACATACAACGAGTGGATGGATATCCTAAAATCAAAATATTCTCAAGAAGAACTAAGTAATTCTAGAAAAAAATAAGCGTGTGGAAGATACCTTACGCTTTTCTTATGTCCAAGCGTGATGACTTTAAAAGCTTCGGAAGTGCAAGCATTGAACCACTTTAAAAGCAATTGGAAAGGAACAATAATATGAAAATCGCTACATTATGCGGAAACAGTTTAATTAAGCTCAACTTACAACACTTTGCAGAAGGTCAAGAAGACGGTGATGGTGGAGTAGGCACTGGCCAAGCTACTCCACCTGAATTCAATGCTGACAGTCTGACAGATGAACAAGTTGCAGCAATCAAAGAAAAGTTTGGACTTAAAGATGATAACGATGTTGATTCTATTGTTAAGTCTAAACGAAGCCGTTGGCAGAAGGAGCTTGAAGAAGAAAAAAATGAAGCAGCTCGATTAGCCAAACTTTCAGAAGAAGAGCGTCAACAAGCTCTAGCACAAAAGGAAAAGGAAGATTTCGAAAAAGAAAAAGCAGCTTTTCGTCAAGAACAACTTCTTGTTGAGAAAGGCAAACAACTTCAAGAAATTGGTATTCCAAGTACTCTTGCTGCACGTATTCAAGGTAGCACAGCTGAAGAAGTTATTGAAGATGTTAAAGCATTTAAAAATGAATGGGATAAAGCAATAGAAGTTGCTGTTAAACAAACGCTAGCAAGCTCTATTGATCGTCCATTAGGTGGCAATAGCACCCCTAATAAAAAGATTGATATTTCTGAAATGACTTATGATGAGGTGCTTAACCTGAAAAAAACTAACCCTAAAGCCTATGAACAGGCTGTAAAATAAGGAGATATAAAATATGAAAAAGAAACTATTGAAATTAAATTTGCAGCACTTTGCAGATGTAGTGACGTTTTTAAACTCACAAGTTGACCCAGAAGTAATGGGACAAATGGTGGCCTCACAACTGCCAAAAGCTATTAAGTTCTCTGGTATTGCTCCAGTAGATACAACATTGGAAGGACAGCCTGGTTCAACCATCACACTTCCAAAATATGAATATTCTGGTGATGCCAAAGTTGTATCAGAAGGTGCAGCTATCGAGATGGATGGTTTAAAAACAACTACTCAACAAGCTACTATCAAAAAAGTGGCTAAAGGGATGTCAATTACAGATGAAGCTGTTTTATCTGGTTACGGTGATCCAGCGGGAGAAATTCAACGTCAGATTCGAATGGCGATTGCTTCTGCAATTGATAATGATATCGTTGAAGTAGCTAAGACAGCACCTCTTACAGTTGTTTCCGCAGTCAATCTTGATTTGATTGACCAGCTAGAAGATACTTTTGTTGAAGCTCCTGATGCAATCGAAGAAACAGGATTTAATCAAGGCGTACTATTTGTTTCCTACAAAGATGCAGCCACATTACGTAAAGAAGCTGGTGTAAACTGGACTCGTGCTTCAGATTTGGGAGATGATATCTTAGTTTCTGGTGCATTTGGTGAAGTATTAGGGTGGATGATTGTTCGTTCTAAAAAGGTTACTACTGGTGCACCAATCGCTGTTAAACCAGGCGCAATGAAAACTTATTTGAAACGACAAGCCCTTGTAGAATTTGATCGTGATATCAAAAAGAAAATTACAGAATTTACTGGTGATGAGCACTATGTAGTAGCCATTGTAGATGATTCTAAAATTGTACGTGTTGAAACTGCTCCAATTCCAGTTACTGGTGTTACTATGTCACAGAAAACTGCCTCAATGAAAGTAGGGGATACTAAACAAGTAACAGGAACAGTTGCACCAACAAATGCCACAAATAAAACTGTAACTTATGCATCATCTGACGAAGCAGTAGCTACAGTTGATGCGAATGGTAAAATTACAGCTATTGCTGCGGGATCAGCAGATGTTACTGTAACGACTGATGATGGTGGTAAAACAGATAAATGTGCTGTCACTGTAACAGCGCCTTGATTTAAAGAAGTGAGGTAGTCATGGAAAAGGACGATATGAAAGAAGCTGCTATCAAAAGGTTAGTAACTGAACTAGGAATTAAAGAAGAACAGGCAACATGGCTTATTGAGGATGCAGTGGTACTTGTCCTTGATTATACTTGCAGAGATTTAATGTTAGATGCAATGTGGATTTATGCAAGACAGATTGCTATCATTGCCTATAATCGTCAAGGAACTGAAGGAGAAACTAGCCGTTCGGAAGGTGGAGTTTCTCAATCGTTCAACGAAGATATCCCTCTGAATATTCAACGCAACCTTAATAGATATCGTTTAGGAAAGGTAGTGAAGTTTTATGCGCCTAAAGAAGAATGATCTGGTTACTGTTTACTTTAGAGAAAGAACAGTAACTCAAGATGATGAATCAAACGAGACTATTTCATGGGGGGAGTCCGTAGCGTTAGAAATGAATGTTCAGTCTGCGAGTGGTGCTGTAAATGCAACTATATATGGTTCTAAGCTTTCTAGTATGAAATCATGTAAGTATCAGGGAGACAAACTCAAAGAAGGAAGAGATGAAGGAAATGGGATTTGTCTTTTTGTTGATAAAGATGAAGACCCCGATTACAGAATTAAGTCTATACAACCTTTCTCAACTCATTGCAATATTATGCTAGAGAGGAATGATGAACATGGGCGTTAAAATAAAAGGCATGGAAAAACTTCGAAGCAAAGTAAATGCTTTACCCAAGGTTTTAAATGAGGCGCTGAATTCGGCAACTTATGAAATCACTGAACTTGTACGAGCATCAGCTGAGTTACGACTCTCTTCTAGTATGAAATTTAGTAGTGGAGAATTACTTAGAAGCTTAAAATCAGAAGTAGTTATTGATTCAGATGGCAAGCTAGTTGGACGAGTATGGTCAAATAAAGCTCAAGCTATATATCGTGAATTTGGTACAGGACCTGTTGGTGAAAGCAGTCCTAAAGACCTTCCAGAAGATATACATCCTGTTTATACACAAACAAGATGGTTCATACCAGCTTCGGAAGTCGGCATGGATTTAACTGAAGCTTATGGCATTCCTAAAATTACTATTGAAGGAAAGGAGTTCTATATTAGTCGCGGACAGCCATCACGTCCATTTCTTTACCCTGCTCTTAAAGAAATCTTGCCACAAGCTCCTGAGATTTATAAAGAACATGTGCAAGAAAAATTGAGGGAGCTAAAATAATGGAAAAAGTTAACCTGAGAACAGTTACTGTTTCTATTCTAAATGAGCTATCGGAAATTAAGAGAGTAGCGACAGATTATCCATCAACATGGAACACTTTCCCAACCGCAATCTATCGGACAAATAATAGTCCGCATTTTGTAGATGGAAAAGGAAATGAATTACAAACAAAGTGGAATATCACTATTGAATTGTATTCAGAAAGTAGTTTGACGAATCTAGTAACAAACTTACTTGATAAATTTCGAACTATTGGTTTTACAGGCACGTCTAAAGATGCAAATACTGCAGATTTAAAACGTGTAATTATCGATATATCCGCAATCGTGGATAACAAAACAAAATATGTTTATAAAAAATAGGAGGAAATAAACATGACAACATTTGCAGGTCTTTTATCAAAAGGCGCGGTCCTATCTTATAAAGATGGACAAACAACTAAAGAAATTGCTGCCGTTAAATCCATTCCAGCTATGGGATCAGATCCAGAAAAAGTTGATGTGACACATCTCATGTCTGAAAAGAAAGCATATATCGCAGGTATTCAAGATACTGATAACATGGAATTTGCAATCATCTATCAGGGAGATAACTTTAAAGATGTAGATGCATTAGTAAAACTAGGTAAAGCGGTTGATTGGACTGTAACTTATGCAGACGGATTGAAAGTTGAGTTTACGGGTCAACCTTCATACAAATTTGATGGGGTTGAGGTTAACCAAGCGCTTGGATTTAACTTGGTAGTTGTTGTATCAGAAGGTCCAGATTTCACACCAGTGTCTACACCCAGTTGATCCCCAGCTACCAACTGGGGTTAGCCTAAATAAAACAACACTTTCTCTTGAAGTTGGAGGAGCTGAAACCCTTACAGCTACAGTTACTCCTGCTGATGCAGAAAATAAAACTGTTGCATGGACTTCAAGTGATACAGCCATAGCTACAGTATCAACTTCAGGAAAAGTAACTGCAGTTAGTGCAGGAATATGTAAAATTACAGTTTCAACTAAAGCAAATGGCTTAAAAGCTGAGTGTGATTTAACTGTCACAGAAGCACAAGGCGAATAATAAAGCAATCAATTAGAGGTTAGTCCAGGACTAGCCTTTTTATTTTTAAAAAGAATATGGAGAATAAAAATGACTCAAAACAATATCGTAAAAATGCCTAACACTAAACAATTTGATTTCGGTGGATTGAACCTTCAACTTCGTTTGGATGGGAAATCTATTTTAGCAATTGAAAAACGCTTAGATGAATCTCTAATGGGACTGTTTTTGAACGGACAAGGGGGAATGAAGCTTCCTGCATCAAATAAACTGCTTATCGTGCTCCAAGGTGCTAATCAAACAAGTCGAGTAACTGACCAAGATTTGGTACGTGCATTTGAAAAATACTTGGATTCAGGTAAAACCACTCTTGATATGTTCTCTACTATCCAGGAGCTTCTTGATGAAAGTGGTTTTTTCGGCAAGGAAACGGAGAAAGAAGCGACAAATGGGGAATCTCTGGACAAGGAAGTAGAAGGGGAAGAACTCCTTTAAAAACCTACGATAATTTATCAAAGATGTTAGAGGACTTATACCCACAAGCTGTAGAGGCAGGAATTGCTTCAACAGACTTTTGGAGTATGACTTTAGACGAAATAATGGTTCAAGTCGAGGCAAACAAAAAGCGGCACGAAAATAGTTTGCGTGAACAAGCGATGTTTGATTACTCTCAACAGCGTATGGCTATATATGCATTTAATGATCCTAAGAATTTTCCTAAATTTGAAGAAGCTTATCCTTTCTTGAATAAGATTGAAGAAGAGGTTAAACAAGCAGTTTCTGCAGCAGACATTAGTAAGTCACAAATGCTCAAGGATCAAGAAATTATGATGCAAAATGCTAAGGCAATAAAGGCAACACGAGAAAGAAAGAAAAATAATAAATAGTAAGGAGGTGAGATAAATGGAATTAGAAACTCTTGAGGTCCTATTGGATATCAATATGTCTCAAATGCAAGAAAAGATTGATAGAGTCATGCCTAATCTCGAAGGGATGATGTCACGTATTGAGAAATTAACAGGGAATTCAATGAATCGTACTGAAAAAAGTATGGATATTGAAAAAGGGACTACTCGTTTTACTCAGCAGATTGAAAAAATGAATCAAAATTTTGAAAAAATGCTGGATAAAATGGAAAGTACAACAAAGAAATCATCTGAGAGTATTGGGAACAATCTATCTTCTGGAGTAAAAAAAGCACGCCCTAAAGTTTCAAAAGAAATAGATGCAATGCTTAATGATATTAATGCAAAAATGGGACAAGCGAAGGCAGCGCAGGAAAAGGTTGCTTATCTAAAATCACAACGTCAGAGCGCATCATCCCAGGGTGATAGTGGTAAGACAGTAAAATACGATGAACAGATAGCCCGCGCACAGGCTTCTATGGTTAAGTATCAAGACCAAGCAAGAAGTGTTGCGAAAGCCTTGAAAAATGAATTTGATGCTGTGCCACAGTCATTAGATGCTATTGCTCGTAAAATGGATGCGAATGAAGCAAAGTATTATACAATTCGAGAGCATATGAAAGGCTTGCAAGATAAACGACAAGGCCAACTAAAGCCTGTAGGTAGTTTTGCTAAAGGTTTTAAAGATGTAGAAACACCCGACTCTCTTAAGACTTCCCAACAAATCCAAGTACAGTCTGATAAGATGCAAAAACTTGCAAGTAGTAATGATAGACTCCAGAAAGAATATCAGCAAACTGAGGAGCGAGCTGAAGCTTTGAAAAAGGCTATTGGACGAGTTAATTCAGTGCTTGGTCAATCTTCAATGGCTACTGGTTCAGCTGCTAGCGGAGTTAATATGGCTGGTTCTGGATTGAAGCAATCAGAGAGAGCAGTTTCTAAATACGGTGGAGTATTTAACCGTATGTCAAACTCCATTTCTCACGGTGCAGGTGGGATTGGTAATGGTTTAAAAAATTCATTTGGAATTTTAGGTAAATTTGGAGGATTATTCTCTAATACTTCAAGGAAGGTAACCCAAGGGACACGGAGCATGTCTATGGGGAACAATGCATTCTTGCAATCCATGAAGTATTTATTACCTTCGCTCATTGTTTATCAGTTAATTGGTGGTGCAATTAGTAAATTAGCTGGTGGAATGATGAATGCACTTAAGACTAATGATCAATTTTCCAATTCATTGAATCAAATTAAGGTTAATCTTCTTACTGCGTTTTATCCAATCTATACAGCTGTCCTTCCAGCAATTAACGCATTTATGAGTGCATTAGCTTCTATTACTGGCCAAATAGCTGCTTTTATTGCCAGTATATTTGGTACAACTTATCAAGCAGCAAAACAAGGGGCAAGCGGTCTTTATGACAATGTACAGGCTTTACAAGATACAGGTTCAGCTGCGAGTCAAGCTAAAGAGAAAGTAGATAAACTTCAACGATCACTTATGGGATTTGATGAAATTAATCGTATTGGCTTACAAGATGATAAAAGTAGTAATTCTGAAAAAACACCGGAGGTAAACAAACCAGGAGTTGATTTTGGTGCAGCAACTGGAAACTATGATGTTCCAGATTGGATGAAGAAAATGCAGAAGTTATTGAAAGATTTCTTCAAACCATTCCAAGACGCATGGAAAAACCAAGGTCAAAAAGTTATCGAGGCATGGAAATATGCATTAGGAGAAGTGATTGGTCTAGCTTCAGCAATTGGAAAATCTTTTATGGAAGTATGGACCAATGGTACTGGACAAAAATTTATTGAAAATCTACTTATCTTACTTGCGGACGTCCTGAACATTATTGGAGATATTGCTCGTGCATTCAAGGATGCATGGAATGATGGTGGACGAGGCACTGCTCTAATACAATCGATTTTTGATATGTTCAACCGAATTCTAGAATTGCTTCATTCTATTGCACAAGCATTTAGAGATGCGTGGAACGATGGAACAGGAGAAGCTATTGCAGCGAATCTTCTGGAGATTTTCACTAATATCTTTGATACTATTGGGAATCTTGCTAGTCAATTCAAAAAAGCTTGGGATGCAGGTAATACTGGTAAAGAAATATTTTCCATTATTCTGGGAATCATTAATGATTTACTTAGTCATATTAATAATATGACAAAAGCTACATCTGATTGGGCAAAAACTTTAGATTTCACTCCTCTCCTAAATGGAATTAAAAAGCTTCTTGAAAGTATTCAACCTCTATCTGATAATATCGGTGCAGGGTTAGAGTGGTTCTATAAAAATGTTTTATTACCTCTCGCAAGCTTCACTATCCAAGACTTAATTCCAGCATTCTTAGATGCGTTAAGAGGCGCCATTGATTTGCTAAACGGAGTGATTGAAGCTCTAAAACCAGCATTTAAATTCTTTTGGGATGGATTCCTTAAACCACTAGCCGAATGGACTGGCGGAGTAGTTGTGGATGTTTTGAAAGGTTTAGGAGATGTTTTATCAACTATTGGACAATGGTTGAGTGAACATGGTAAAGGTTTTTCAGATTTTGTAATCACTCTTGGAACATTTGCTGGAGTTGTGGGCGGAATTATTGCCGTAGCTAATGCTATAGAATTTATGGTAGGTATTTTTACAGCCTTTACAGCCATTATTTCTGGAGCAGGAGGTGTAATGGGTGCCCTTGGAAGCCTAGTTGCAATACTTGGAGGACCTATTACAATCGCAATTGGTGTTGCGGTCGCAGCGGGAGTATTATTATACAAAAACTGGGACGAAATTAAGGAAGCAGCATCAAAACTTGGTCAGTGGATAAGTGACAAATGGAATGATTTAAGTAAAGCTACATCAGAAGCTTGGGATAATGTGAAAAAATGGACTTCTGAAAAGTGGAACGATGCTAAGAAAGCAGTAAGTGATACTGCTGACTCTATTGGTTCTAAAGTTTCTACTAAATGGGATGAGATTAAAAAAGGTACTTCTGATACATGGGAAAATGTTAAGAAGGCAACGTCTGATAAATGGAATGAAACTAAAAAATCAGTAAATGAAAATGCCGATTCTATAGGAAGTAAAGTTTCTTCAAAATGGAATGAAATCAAAAGTGGAACAAGCAGTTCATGGAATAATGTAAGAGATTCTGTATCTAGTGCTGCTAATAGTGCCAAAAATAATGCTGTTAATGCATGGTCCAACATGAAAGATCGAATGGGAGACTATGCAGCTAATATTAAATCTACTTCTAAAAATGCATTTGACAATGTTGCTTCATGGGCTTCTGGGATGGGTGAAAAAATCGGTTCTGGATTGCGGAATGGAGTAAATGCTGTGAAAAGAGGAGCGGCAGCTATCGGAAATGGAATAGTAGGAGTAATTGGTAGTGCAGTAAATGGTGTAATTGACGGTATCAACTGGGTACTTGGAAAAGTAGGTTCAGGAAACAGACTGGGACATTGGGGAGTTCCCCGCTATGCAAATGGTACAAATGGTCACCCAGGAGGTCTTGCTTTAGTAAATGATGGAGCAGGCAGTCAGTGGCAAGAAATGTATCGTACTCCAGATGGGAAAACTGGTCTATTTCCTAAGGTGAAAAACCTTATGGTCGACTTACCCAAAGGAACCCAAGTCTTAAGCGGTTCTAAGACTGCAAGAGCGATGTCCAATATGCCAGCTTATGCAAATGGTATCGGTGATTGGATGGGAGAAAAATGGAACCAGGCAAAAGAAATGGTTGGTGACATTTGGGATTATGCTACTCATCCCGAAAAGATTTTAAGTATTGGGATTAGTAAATTTACGAATCTTTCGCAAGCAGTAGAGCCAGCTCTTTCAATAGCCACAGGTGGAATTTCTACGATGGCTAATGGCGCTGTCAATATGATTAAAAAAGCATTTGATGAGGGGGCACCAAGTCCATCTGGATCTGGTGTAGAACGATGGCGTTCAACTATTAAAAAGTCTCTCTCAATGAATGGCTTACCAACTAGTGCAAACTATGTTAATGCATGGCTTAGACAAGTTCAGTCTGAATCTGGGGGGAATGAAAAAGCAGTACAAGGTGGATACACCGATGTTAATACTATATCTGGAGATTTGGCCAAAGGCTTGCTTCAGACGATATCTGCAACATTTAATGCTTATAAATTCCCAGGTCATGGTAATATCTTTAATGGATTTGATAATTCACTTGCAGCTATCAACTATGCAAAAAGCAGATATGGTGCAAGTGGGATGCTTGGAGTTATTGGACATGGTCACGGTTATGCTAAAGGAACGCCTTATGTTCCAGAAGATCAGTTAGCTATGATTCATGAAGGGGAAATGGTTGTCCCTGCTCAATACAATCCTTATAATTCATTAAGTGATTTTAAAGCATTTGAAACATTGCAACTTCCTGAAATGTTTAACGAAAAACCAATGGATTATTCAAACATGTCTGTATCAAATACTTCTTCAGATGTTTCTGGATATGGTTTGGCAAACATGAACGGTTCATTAACAAGCGCTATTATGATGCTAGTTCAAACATTAGGCGCTCAACCGACACAGGATACTAATGGAGATATCGTGATTAACATTGGTGGAAGAGAGTTCGGTAGAATTGCTGTTTCTGAGATAAATAAATACCATAGACAACTTGGATACACAGAGTTGAACTTATAAAAAGGAGAAGATAATGGGAGCGGTACTACAAATAGATGGTGTTACAGTAAAAACACCGCAAGAATTTAGTGTAGATATATCGACAATTGATGCGGACTCTTCAGGGAGAAATGCAAATGGTGAAATGGTACGAGATGTAATTGCTCAAAAAACAAAGCTAGTAATTAAGTGGGGACCTTTGAGTGATTCGGAAGTGTCAGATATTCTACAAAGAATAAATAAACCCTTCTTTAATGTTATTTACCCTGACCCGCAATTGGGACGTCAACGTACTAAGATATTTTATGCGGGTGACTCTACAACTCCATCTTATTCCTGGAATGATAAATTTAAAGCAATGAAGTGGGAAAATTTATCTGTAAACTTTATAGAAAAGTAGGTGATAATAATGCTTGATGTTTCTAAAGAATTCAATGAAGCAGTTAAGGCAAGCAATAGAAGGTTTGAGACTAGGATTAAGATTGGGAATACAATCTATACAAAGAAAGACATCAATAACTGGGTTTATACAAGTGGTTCTATTTCTGGAGAAAATCTTCAGATTGGGTCCACTTTTTCTAACTCAATAAAAATAGAGTTCTGTTCCATTCTTGAAAACATTAAAGAGTTGACAGAAATTACTATTGAAGTTGGAATAGCAACATATGATGCAGATTATAATTATGACAATATCCCACCTGAAAAGGTTGGTAGTGCCAAAGTTGGGTTTGCTAAACTCATTCATTATCGACCGACTGTTTTTGAGTATGTTCCCTTAGGAACATTTTATGTAACGAGTTGTGATCCAGATAGAAATGAGAAGAAAACGATTGTTGAAGCAAGTGATAGATTTGTTTTCATGGAAAATGAATATGTTTCAGATTTAACATATCCTGCCAAAATAAGAGATGTAGCCCTTGAAATTGCCAATAAGTCTGGATCAGTGATTAACGAAAGCAATTTTGCTATGATTGGCACTTCACTTATTATGAAGCCAGAAGGTTATACTTATAGGCAAGCTTTGGGCCTTGTTGCACAATTTGAAGCAGGATATGCTCGTTTTAACAGGAATAACCAGATTGAAATAAAACAATTAGTTGACCCAAAATACAGCATAGCACCAGCAGAATACTTCCAAAAAGGACTTACCAAGAATGAATTAATGTATCAAGTAGGCGGTATATCTTGTACTGTGTCTGTTCAAACAGAAGAAGGAACTGAACAAGTTACCTATTTTTCTGGAAGTAATACTGGACCTCAGATTACTTTAGAAAACAAAGTAATGACTCAAAATCTGCTTGACAGTATCTATCAAAAAATAAAGAGTTTGAATTTCTATCCTTTTACATTAAAATGGCGTGGAAATCCTGCTTTAGAAACTGGAGATTGGATTACTTTAGCGGATAGAGACGGAACATTATTTAAAACTCCTAATTTAAGCTATATACTTACATTTTCAGGCGGTCTAACAGCAACAAGTTCTGCAGATACTAATTCTTCGGCACAAACTGTATCGTCTTATTCTCCTCCACTCAATCAAATTATTAAAGATTTAAATTCAAGAGTTGATGCCGCAGGTAAAAACTCTGTTTACGATGGAAATGAAGAACCTCCTTATCCTAAGGTTGGTGATTTATGGTTTAAAAAGAATGGTCCAGATGATGAAATATGGATATATTCAAAATTGGAAGATGGAACGTATGACTGGGTTCTTCAAACATCCACTCGCTTATCTGATGAAATACAAGACAAAATTGATAACTCAGTTCCCTCTGATGAGATTGTGAAAACTATAAATCTTTCTGAGGAGATGGATGGAAAAGAATGGCTAAAAATAACAGGGGCTAAGATTTGGTTAACTGATCAGACACGTATAGATGATGCGATTATTCAAGATGCTATGATTGGTAATCTTAGTGCTTCTAAACTGACAGCAGGTACAATTAATGCTTCAGATGTGAATATAATTAACCTTAATGCTTCAAATATCTCTACAGGTTCACTCAATGCAATTGATATAACAGGTTCAACAATTACTGGTTCTAAAATTACCTCAGTAGGTGAAGATTTCACTATGACTCAAGATAACGGAGCTATCACATGGGGAAGAAACGGTGATGATAAACAAGTATTTAAACTATATGCTAAAACCCAGAATTTAAAAGAAGGAAATATGAGTTTAGATGTTGCGGAGTCGGGTTCATTTACTATTAATAGTACTAAGCTTAGTAAAAACTTCATTAGTTTGTCCAATCCCAATAACGAGTTGAGAATGTACTCACATATAGATAATATTTCTATTTATAGTGATGATTTAAATGACCCTATGAAAACTAGTCATAGCCTTGAGTATAACTCTACAATGTTTAGATATCTTAATAGTGGCAAGACAAATATGCCACAGCTATATGTTAATAGTTCTGGGGCTTTTTACATCGGGGACAATGATAACTATATAAAATGTGCAAGTTCAAATATTACAGTAAAGACAACCAAGACGATAATTACAGGTAATCTTGAAATTAATAGTTTTGTTAGTGCAAAGGATAATTTATATGTACAGAAAAATTTTATGGTTTATGGTTCAAAAAATTCTGTAATTAAAACGGAAAGCTATGGTCAACGATTACTGAATGCTTATGAAACACCCGAATATCTTTTTGCGGATTATGGTAAAGCAAAGACTGATGAAAATGGATCGATAACAGTTTATATCGATCCTATTTTTTTAGAGACAGTAAATACTGATAGTAAGAATTATCATGTTTTTGTTAGCCCATATGGACAAGGAACTGTGTGGGTAGAAGATGTTGATATTGATTCATTTGTGATTAAGAGTAATATTCCTAATATGGAAGTATCATGGAATATTGTTGCATACCGGAGATACTATGAAAATGTACGTTTAGATCAGCCACAAGAAGAAAATGAAGAAAGGGACATTATAGATGAATCAAGAAATTGATGCGCAACAGTTAGTAACACAGCTTGTTTCTAAAATTGCACAGCTTGAGTTAGAAAATGCAAAGTTAACAGTTTTAGTAAACAGTCAAGTTGAAAGTAATTTAAAGGGAGAAGGAGATCATGGTTTACGAAAAGCAAACTTGGAATAAGTATGATGATTTAAAGACGGAAGAAGAAAATATTAAGAATGGGGCCGTTGTTACAGATAATCGTATGAATCACATGGAAGATGGGATTAGTGCAATTGATTTAGAGATTACATCACATGAATCAAATAAAACTAATCCTCACAGTGTTACTAAGGAGCAGGTAGGGCTTAGTAATGTTTCCAATTTTGGTATTGCGACGGAAGCAGAAGCTACTGCTGGGACTTCTGACGAAAAGTATATGACACCAGCATTGACTAAAAAGGCAGCAAAGTCATACGTAGATAAAACAGATGTCGGTTTATCTAATGTAGATAATGTAAAACAAGCATCAAAATCTGAATTTGATGATCACAAGGCAAATAAGAATAACCCTCATGGAGTAACTGCTGCACAAGTAGGAGCATATACTAAATCAGAAACAGATGCGAAATTTAAAGTTGTTAATGATTTGATTGTTTCTCAAGATATTCCAGAAGGAGCAAATCTTGATGATTACAAGAAAGAAGGGGAGTTCTCAAAGAAAACACCAACAGTAGTTACTGGAGCACCAGAAGGAGTCACTGGTGCTTTTCGTTTGTCTGTCCGCTCTATGGTTGGATCAAGTGGGATTTTTCAAACCCTATATGATTATGCGACTAGAGCGATTTATTACCGCATCGGAAATACTTCGCTTGGTTTCAATTTACCGTGGCAGAGAATTGCCAATAATTCAGAAGTAGTCCACCTTACAGGGGACCAAGAGATAGAGGGCAGTTTAACTGTGGATGGTTTAATAAATAAAAAAGATACAGATTGGACGACACTTGGCACTGGTAGCAAGTATAAAAAAAGCGGCAGTCGAGTAACTATTGCTTTTGATTATACTCCAGCTACTAATGCTAACTTTAACATGGGGACCTTGCCTGAGGGTTTAAGGCCGACGAGTGCTTTGATGTTTATAGTTCCTGGTTTCAGTTCTAGTGCTACGCTTAATAACCACCTCCAAATCAATGAGGCAGGGACTACTACGCTATTAGCACCGACAGCTAACCAAGCGTATCGTTTTCAAATCAATTTTGACATTTAATGTTATGAAAGGGAAAAAATAAAAATTGGAGTTAGAAAAGCAAGTTAAACAACATGAAGACAAGCTAAAACAGCACGATAAAGAGCTATCTCGTTTGAATGACTTTACTGTACAAATGCAAAAAACAATGAACGAGGGACTGACGAGAGTTGATGAATCGAATCGTTTTTTACGTGAGCAAAATACAAGACAGTCAGAACAAAATGCAGAAATTCTTCAAGCTGTTATTAAACGTAATGACACATCAGATGAACGTCAATTTCAAATGAAAATTATAGATAAACAAAATTTTTGGAAAGCAGTGTTTGCTATCGGAGGCGTTGCAGGAACTATCATTGCAGCATCATTAAAATTATTAGGAGTATGATCAGAATGAATTTAAATAACAAAGCGTATAACATTATTAAATGGATAGTGCTTACTGTATTGCCAGCTCTCAGTGCTCTTGTTGGAGTGCTAGGTAAGGCTTACGGTTGGGAAGGAACAGATTTAGCAGTTATTACTTTGAATGCTGTGACGGTCTTTTTAGGGGCTATAACAGGCTACAGTGCTGTCACTTATAATAAACAACAAAAGGAGGAGTAGCATGTACAATGTAACAGCAACCATAGGACCACTTGTTGGCAAGCAGGTTGGCTATTCTAGTAGTGCAGGACAATGTGGGGCTCTTGCCTCTTATTGGCTGTCTGTCCTTACAGATAAGGCTTACCAGTTTGCCTATGGAATGTCTGGAATCAATGCCCAATGGGTACCTGGTTCAGACTGTGCGACTGCTTGGAATGTGTTCACACAAACCAACTGGGAAGCTATAGGATTTGAAAAGATTGATAATCCGAGTTTTAGCCAGCTTAAAGCAGGAGATATTTTCTTCATCTCTGCACGAGATGGCTTATCTAAGGGTCATGTAGGAATTGTGGCAAGCGTAGCAAATGGGAACGTCGTTACTTATGAACAGAATGTTCTTGGCGCTATGTATGTTCAGGAACTACCTGATGACAATAGTTGGTCATGGTATAACGGGTTTAGCGGAGTAGTGCGTAAGAAAGAAGAAAAACCATCGAATGGTGGTGGGACAAGCAACAAAATTCAATTAGGAGGACTTCAAATGTTTATTCAATATCCAGACGGAAAGCAGTACGTCATTAGCTCAACAGGTAAAAATTACATCGAGACAAGTGAACAATCTAAAATAATGACACAATTCTTTGGGAAACCGAAAATTGTTGGTAAAGATATAAATCAACGTGAGATTGATCAAGTGTTGGAAGCTTTGACAGGTGGAACAAAATAAAAGTAATGTCCGGTCGATTGACCGGGCTTTTTGTTTTGTCTAGAGATTGAATAGTGATATAATACAAGTATCAAAAGAAGAAGCTTGCTTCTAATTTTGTTTTTCTTAGCTCCTGGTGTCGTGACTGGGAGTTTTTTGTTGTTTCTCCATGGAATAATTCAAAAATCTAAGTTAAAGTATAAGGAGAACGTTGGGTTTTGAACCATTTTTTGTGCAAGAATTATTATAGAAACAATATAAAAGTACGTAAAAAATGTCAAAAAACACGGAAAAAGTGTCAAAAAGTACGAAAAAAATTGCGTTTTTTGTTGAAATACCCTCAATATCTGATATAATATTAATGACATCAAATGTGGTGTCTCGAAATTAAGGATTAATATGGGAAAAGAAAAAGAGTTAGAAAAAATACGGAATAATCCAACTTCGATTACGCCAGAACGCTTAGAAAATCTTTGTAAAAAATATGGTTTTAAATGGAAACATGGCAGTAATCATGATATAGTTTCTCATGATTTACTAGATGCTAGTTATCCCATACCTAGGCATAAACCTGTAAAAAAATACTATGTAAAAAATATTATAAAGATGATTGATGAAGTAAGTGGTGAAGGAGTTTAAAATGAATGCAAAAAATTATTATATGAATTTACAATATTCTGTTGTCATAAATGAGTTTTATGACGACGGGGATCATATTTTTAGTGCCGAAATTAAAGAAATGCCAGGTTTGATTGTATATGGTGATTCTTTAGAAGAAGTATACGAAGAAATAGAATTAGCAAAAGAAGATTGGATTGATGCTAACATAGAGTGGGGTAGAGAAATAGCTGAACCAATTCCAGATTCTTTGGAGGATTATAGCGGAAGATTAACTTTACGTTTGCCAAGAACGTTACATCGTACTCTTAAAAACCAATCTTTAATTGAAGGAGTTAGCTTAAACCAAACAGTTATTCAATTAATTAATTCTGGCTTATATAATACTAAGAATGATTTTCAAGTTGAGGAATTACGTACGTCGTTAAAAAATATTGAGAGTAAAATTTCAGGGGTACAATTTAACAATGAAATGCTAAATCATGCTTTTACTGCAGGTAAAGCTGCATCTGAGGGACAATTTACTTTAACAAGCCATCAGCCAAAAACTACTCATAAAAATTATGAATCGAAGAAAAAAGATTTTAGAACTGAACCTCAAGATGCTTTTAGTATGGCCTACAATATTTAAAAGGGGTAAGTATGGAAAAAATAAATATAAAAAATATAACATTTGATGAATTCAGCTTTTTAATAAGAGAGAAAAAAGGTATAAAAGACGAAGGAAAAGCTCAAGTACATTTCTCCTTTAACGAAAGCGGGTTAGAGAAAGAATTAAATGAAGTTGTTGTGGAACTAAATTTAAACTATGAAGAAAAATATTATGAAGCTTCTGCAAAAATGAGAGGGATTTTCGGATTAGACAAGTCAGAATTTCCTGAGGGGATACCAGATACTATGGACTTTAGATTGCTTTTTATTTATCCCATGGTAGACAAATTTAAAGTACACGTAGGGATGGTATCAGATGGAATAAATGGAACTGTTCAAATTCCATCAATAAATTTTGAATCTGAAGAAGAAAAAGACGTCTAATGCGTACATGTTAGTGAAATTTTAAATCAGGGAAATAGAAAACAACTTTTTCTAAGCACTTGCATTAAGCAGGTGCTTTTTATTATTTTACAAAACTTAATTGAGCTGATATAATTATTTTGCCCATAAATAGGGTATTCATCTAACACGTCCGCCTTGTGTGGTCGTTTTAATATGCTATAATATTAGAGGCAATAAAAATAAATATTTTATTTATTATTTTTTCTATTATCACGCCTTGCCAGCGTGTTTTTTTGTTAGATATTCACTTTTAAATATGCTATAGTTAACTAGTGTCTCCTTGGCATCTAAGACAGATTCTTCGTGTGTGAATTTCTTCAAAAGTTAGTTGAGTTTCTAACTGTTGGCATTTAATTCATGAACGAAGTTTTTTGTGTCAATTTGACAAAAACAAATAAGCATGATACTATGTACTAAGTAAGTTTAGTTAAAGTTATATATTTTAAATATGTCCTTTCACCATAATGATTTACAATCTAGTTGAAGGGAAATATATATACTATGAAAAACGGAACAGTAAAATGGTTTAACGACTCTAAAGGTTTTGGCTTTATCACTGCAGAAGATGGGACAGATGTGTTTGCACACTTCTCAGAAATTCAAAGCAGTGGCTTCAAAAAACTTGAAGAAGGCGAAAAAGTAACTTTTGATATTGCGGAAGGCCAACGAGGCGCTCAAGCATCAAATATTTATCACGCATAATAAAAATCACTCTTAGGAGTGTTTTTTTGTATCATTATGTTATTGGAGAGATTAGTGTTATAGTAAGAGTGTTCGTAGGCTACTTC
>CAACWI010000157.1_pt1 | contig 22247 bp, 9 predicted proteins | sample 2275591 | NCBI WGS metagenome assembly CAACWI01 (sample SAMEA5312452, study PRJEB27640) | indoor metagenome | biome: indoor environment; feature: uncontrolled; material: polymer tiles stone | place: Germany | collected 2014-07-07
GACCATATGAGTGGTTCAAAAAGTAAAAGACCTGGTTTAGATAAAGCAATTGAATTTGCTAGATCAGGAGATACAATTGTTGTTTGGAGATTAGATAGACTAGGGCGTAATATGGAGGATTTAATCACATTAGTTAATGAGCTTAACGAACGAGGTGTAAGTTTTCATAGCATAGAAGAAAATATAACGATGGATAAATCAAGCTCTACAGGACAATTATTATTTCATTTATTCGCAGCATTTTCAGAATTTGAACGTAATTTAATCTTAGAACGTTCTTCTGCTGGTCGTATTGCGGCTCGTGCTAGAGGAAGATATGGAGGAAGGCCTGAAAAATTGAGTGAGAAAGATTTAAACTTACTTAAGACACTTTATGATAATGGTACTCCAATTAAAACGATTGCAGAACAATGGAAGGTTTCACGTACAACAATTTATCGTTACCTGAATAAATTGATAGAAAAAGAGGATAAAAAGTAATGAATGTATTCGCGATTCTAGGGTAAAAGTAAATTATGTTCTTAAGAAAATTGGATAAATTTAATAATACCAAATTTTAGATTATCAATAAACATTTATGAAGTATATTCGACGAATTAGTTAGCACTAAAAATGTGATTAATAGGAGTTGAATATAAAATTTTAAAACAGATTATAACTAAACCAGTTTTTATCATTACTTTCATTCCTACGTTGCTTAACTGCATTGTTGTTGTCTCTGATATTGTGGATAATACTATGTTAGTTAATATTGAACATGCATTTATAAAAGAAACAAAATATCATTATTTCTATATTTACTTTCTAGTGTGTACAAATTTTATAGAGATAAGTTTTTTGATATTTATATACAAATATCAAAAAACAGTTTTGCGTAATAAAGAGATTCATCTTTTCATATATATACTTGTATTAATTTTATCACTAGTATGCACTTTAGTTATATTATTGTTTTGTATGATAATTGCTTCTGTTTATGCAATTATATATGGATATATTATAAATGAGGCTTTTGTAACATTAATAGGAATTGCATATATGAGTCTATTATTGGTAATTTTAATATATCAGTCTGTTTATTTATTTAGGGTAATTGATCGAAACCTTAATAGAATGGTTTTAAAATACAAACAAGAAGTTAATAAATTTTTTGATATCGGATTAAAGTCATTAACACTCATTTCAGTTGTAATATCCATGAGTGAATATTTATTTAGTTCATTAAAATCTTCTTTTCAAAAGACTTCAGAAGTTCCAGATTTTATTTTAGTTATAACTAATAATTTAAAATCTTTTGAAATAATGTTTTGGGGAGCTACTATTAATTTCTTATTTATAGAGTTATTTCTTATTAATAGGAGATATTTTATCAAAGCAATAAAGAAAGTCATGAATTATTGAAAATAAACAGTCTACAATAAAATGATAGTGAGAAATACCTCTATTGAACTCATTTTGATGAGTTCAATAGAGGTATTTGAATTCGCTCATTATTAAAAGAAATTTAAATATAATTAATATAAATCCTGCAACCTTTATCATAATGCTCTGTTATAAATGTTTTGTAATTATTTTATCTCCATACTCATCTTTAGATATACTTATGACATTATAATTTTGCATATAATTCTTAGTAGTAATTGATAAAGAAATAGACTGATCTAATTTAAAGTTTTTAAAGTAGGCCTTTTGGTATTTCTGTGGTTTTTTCTTCAAAATAATTTCAGTACCACTAATATCAAATTCTATTGCTTTTAAATCTATTGTTAAACCGTCACCAAAGCACTTTAAAATTGATTCTTTGAGCGTCCAAAACTTTATAAATTCGATGTTCTGATGATTTTTGGGAATACTATTTATATAGTCTATTTCATAGTCTGTTAATGTCAGATTATAAATATCTATATATGAGTTATGTTTATTAATTTTTTCAATATCAATACCTATATCGGAGGATTTAGAAAATCCGATTGCTACTTTATCTGCTGAATAGGATATAGAAAGATTTAAGTTATTATTTAACAGAGTAGGTTTTCCATGTTGTTCATGACAAAAGTTACATGTTCGATCGATAATAATATTATTAATATTAGTTTTATTGTATAAAGAAGCTAGTAGTTTAGATGCATAAGTTGATAAACAAAAGAGTTTAGCTTTTCTTTCATTCTTATATTGATAAAACCTATTCAATTCTACACTATTTAAATACTTTAAAAAATCATTTTTAAAAATTGTAATATCTATTATCCAAATATCACAATTTTTTTCTGTAATATTAATAATTATTCTTCCTTTCTTCTATTATAGCACTGATTTTTTTGATAGTTGGATTTTTCATTAACTCTATTAGAGTAATATTTGACTTAAATGTATCACGTATATAAAACATCATTTTCATAAACGTAAAAGAATTGCCTCCCAGAATATAAAAGTTATCATCAATATTTATATTCTCTATACCAAGTAACTTGTTCCATATCTTGATTAAATCTTTTTGAGTATCACTGTGAACTTCATCTTCTTTTTTCTTATAAATATTATCCATGATTTCTTTTGTATCTGGTAAAGAATGGACATCAATTTTACCATTATTATTTATAGGAAAATCTTCTAATTGATATATTAAATTTGGTAGCATATAATATGGTAAATACTTTTCTGTGAAATTGTATAATTTTTCTGTATCAATGTCTTTAGAAGATTTGATGAATGCTATTAATAATGTATTTATACTATCTTCATTTGTTTTCACAACACACTGGTCAATTTCTGGATATTTTAAAATTATATTTTCTATTTCAGAAAGCTCAATTCTCATCCCTCTAATTTTTACTTGATTTCCATTACGTCCTGCTAATTCGATAATCCCTTCACGATTTAATTTGGCATAATCTCCAGTTTTAAAAAATAATTTCTTCCCATTAAAGTCCAAATTTAAAAAATCATCATTAGAATGGTTAATGTATCCATGAGATACATTTTTACCACCAATATAAAGTTCCCCTATTACATTAATTGGTAATGGGTTTTTACTTTTATCTAGAATTTGAAGACTCTGATTATCAAAAGGTTTACCGATAGGTATATTTCCTGCAGTAATATCATCATTTAAAATAAAATACGTTGAGTCTATAGTAGTTTCAGTTAAACCATAACTGTTAATAATTTGTGTGTCGCTAGAAACATAATTTTGAAGGTGCTTATAATCTTCGTATTTCCATTTATCTGAAGCAATAATGATGGTTTTAAAAGTATCAATTCTCTTATTATACTTTTTAAGATAAAGTAATAATTGGCGCATTACATAGGGAACAAATTCCCCAAAATCAATTTTGTTTTCTGTAATTATTTGATGTAATAATTTAGGATCCATTAATTCACTATTCCGACATATTACTAGTGTTTTTCCAGAAATTAATGCTCTAATCCAGTCTCCTTGAAATACATCAAATGAAATATTAGCCATTTGAAGAAAATTATGAAATTTACTTAAGTCATATTTTTTATACCATGCTTCATACATATATAATATATTTCCATGTGTTACTTGAACCCCTTTAGGTCTGCCAGTGGATCCAGAGGTAAAGTTAATATAAAAAGTATCGTCATGATTTATATTTGCCGTTACCAAAGGCTCAATATCTTTTGTTTTCTTTACTAACTTTTTGTACTTAAATATAGAAACATTTAAATTTTCAGAGTTTTCATCTTCGGTAATTAAAAAGTTGATCTTGGCAGAATTAATCATATCAATTTTTCTTTTATCTGGTAGTTTAGGATCAATGATACAATATGAATTTCCAGATTTTAATATACCAAATATAGTTATGAAAAGTTCAATACTTTTACTCATATGAATCCCAATACAGCCTTTATTACTATTTAAATTTCCAGCAATATTATCAGAATATTTTCCGAGCTCTTGGTAAGTGATGCTTTTATCTCTAAACTTAATAGCTATACTGTTGGGGGAAGCTTTTACAACATCATTAAATCTTTTAACTATATTATCATTAGTTGAAAGTTCATATACTTTCCCCTTTAGTTGTTCATTTATTTTAGTGAGTTGTTCATTATCAATTAATTTAACACTTGATAAATCGTTATTTTTAAGCAAATTAAACATAACAGACTTAAATGCATTTAATAGAGTTAATATATCTTGATCATTATAAATATTATCATTATAACTAATTTCAACAATTAAACCATTATTTTCTTTAATAGTAATAGTTAAAGGATAATTAGTGTGTTCAATAGAATATCTATTATTTAATTCAAATGTTGGTTGTTCATTACTTTTTATATCTGGATAATTTTCAAATACATACAAGAATTCAAAAAGGTTATCCTCAGTTTTTATGTTTAAAGTGTTTTTTATATCTTCTAACGAGTAATCATCAAACTCTTGTACTTTCCATATTTTTTGTTGAACAGAATTCATATAATCCTGCACCTTTTCTTCTTTTATATTAAAAAGAAAAGGTATGCTATTTATTAAAGGCCCTTTTACTTCGTCTAATTCTTGTTGATTATGAGTGTTTCTTCCAGAAGTAGTCATTCCAGTAATTACATTGCTACTGTTTGAGTACCTACTTATTAATAGCAACCAAGTTGATAAACAAAGAGTATTTAAAGATATTTTTTTTGATTTGATGAAACTATCGATGGAACTAAGATTTTTATCATTAATCACTATTTGCTGGGACTTATTAACAAATTCATACATATCATTAGTAGTTTTTTCAATATTTAAGTGAGAAGAACCATTAAACGATTTCATTTCTTCATTCCAAAATTCATAATTCTTTTTCTTATTATTGTTCAAATTTTTAGATTTGACATATTCAGAAAAACTTTTATCCATACTCAAAGGTGTATTTCTATCATAGTAAATATTCATAAGTTCTTTTATAAATAAATTAAATGACCAACCGTCTAATATTGCATGATGGTATGTCCATAGCAATCTATACGAATTATCGTTCTTTTTAATTAGTGAGACATTCATCATAGGTGCATAAAAAACATTAATTCCATCTTTTCTATTTTTACTTACATACTTATTGAATTGTCTTTCAAATTCATCATCTTGCAATTTGCTATTATCTATATAGTTAAAAATTAATCTAGGATTTTTTTCGGTTTTTAATAATGTTTTCCTATCATTATCAAGAACAAAACTAGATTTTAAAAGTTCGTTTTTACTAACTAAAATATTCCAAGATTCTTCGAATTTTGCAATGTTTAAATCATTATTGATATCCATGACTGATTGTACTATATACATAGAATGATTAGGATCTAATAATGTATGATATAACATTCCTACTTGCATTCCTGTTGGTTCAATGAGACTTTGAATATTTTCATTTTCTTGTAATAGTTTATCAATACTTTGCTGAGTAGATTTAGTAATACCAAAATCTGAAGGTGTAATAATATCTTCATTTCTTATAAATCGCTCGATATTTTTAAGTTCTATTTTGTATAAATTAGCAATATTTTGTATAAATTCATCGGATATTACAGTAGAGTCATATGACCAGTTAAGTATTAATTCGTTATTTAGTATACTACAATTCAAATCAATAATATGTTCTCTAACATTTAAATCACTGCGTTCATAGCCGCTAATAAAAGTGTCGAACTTTATAGTATTTTTATTTTTCTTATTGGAAGAATTATATTTACCCATATAGTTAAAAGAAATGTATTTAGGAAAATCTTTAACACTACCGTTACCTATAAACTTATTAATACCATATACTATTCCATTATAAGGAATAGTTAAAAGCTTTTCTTTTATTTGTTTTAAAAGGTCCATATATCCTTTATTAGTGTTAACGTTTTCGATTGGTAAAGGATATATATTAGTAAACCATCCAATACTATTACTTAAATCTAAACCTTCAGCTATATACTCCCGACCGTGACTTTCTATATCAACTACAATATTTTGTATAGAAGTAAGCTTATTAATAGTAGAATAAAGAGATGATATTAATATCTCATGTGTTTTTAAATCATAATTCTTGGTATGATTTAAAAATGAATTTACGTTATCCTTATAAATTTTATACTTACTATCTACTTTAGACTTAGGCCAAGGGTTAGGAAATTTTTGGTCACTATTCCAAAGTTCTAAATTATCTTCCATTGACTCTTTTTTACTATATTGATTTAATACTCTTCCCCACTCTATATAATCTGTACAGTTTTGTAACATTTGAATAGTACTCTCAGCACCCTCTTCAGATTCAAATAGAATACTATTAAGGGCGTTCAAAAAAATTCTCCAAGATACGCTATCTATATACAAATGATGAATAGTTAAATACAGAACGCTGTTATTTGTATATAGATTATCGAAAATATGACCTTGTAATATTGGACCATTTTTGATATTTATTCTTTTATTTAGTTTCTCAGAAATTTTATACGCTTTGTTCAATCTCTCAGTTTCATGTAATCCAGAAAAATCGGTGATACCAATTGAGTCTTTTGATACTTCTTCTGTTGATAAAAATGGAATACTACTATTTTTTGATTCATTATATCTTACTTTAATACTACTAATGCTGTTAAAAATTTTTAAAATTGTATCTATCAATTTGTCATACTCTATGCCTTTAGGAAGTAAAAAAGATTGAGCCATATTAAAATGATTAGTATTGTCTAGCTTTTGATTAAAGAACCATTCTTGAATAGGAGTATTATATATATTTGAATCTGAGATTTTTTTGTTTAATTTACTAGGTTTATTTTTAATTATTTTGCTAATATTCTCTATTGTTCTCTCATTTAATATGTCAATAGGTTTTATGCTATAGCCAAGTTTATTTAGTCTTGAGACTATCTGAATAGCAATTATTGAATCTCCGCCAAGTTCAAAGAAATCAGTTTCTCTGTTAATTTTATCAGGTTCTAAAGTGAAGAAGTCTTTCCATATAGAAATTAGTTCGTTTTCTGTACTAGTGTTTTTATTTATATTATTTGTTTTTAAATACATTGTAAGATTATTTATGGTTCTTTCTCTTAATATGTCGATGGGTTTTAAAATGTAACCTAGTTTATTTAACTTTGAAACTATCTGGATAGCAATTATTGAATCTCCACCAAGTTCAAAGAAATCTTGATCATCACTAATTTCTTTCCATTCACATCCTAGATATTTAGCCCATAATTTTTTGAACAGTACATGATTATTGGCTTTTTTAGGTTCACTTTTATGTTGATCAACTAATTTTAATTCTTTTAATTTATTAACATCTACTTTACCATTTGTAGTTAAGGGAAACGATTTTAAATTCTTAATATGTGCTGGAATCATAAAGTTAGGAGCGCAATTTTTTAGATAAGTTCTTAAATCTTCACTAGAGATTTCACCTATATAATAAGCTATTAATTGTTTGGAGTCATATGAATTATCGTTTTTAACAGTAACTACAGTATCTTTAACTTTGTTATTTTTCATAATCAAATTTTCTATTTCTTCTAACTCAATTCTAAACCCTCTAATTTTCACTTGATTATCTTGTCTACCAACAAAAAAGAGTTCTCCAGTTGCATTACGTGTTACTATATCTCCAGTTTTATATAGAACATCAGACGAATCATAAGGATTTCTGATAAAAGATAACTGAGTCTTTTTAAGATTATTTATATAACCTTTTGAGACCCCATCCCCTCCAACATATAGCTCTCCTTCAACATTATTTGGTACCATATTTAAGTCTTGATTCAGAACATAAAGTGTAGAATTATTAACAGCTGTACCTATTGGTACACCATTCGGATAATTATTATTTAAATCAAAATTATGAATTGTTGTAAATACAGTATTTTCTGTTGGACCATATCCATTTAAAAGATTAATATTAGGAATAATTTCTTTAATTTCTTTAGATATATTATAGGAGATTTTATCTCCACCTGTCAGAAGAAATCTCACTTTTTTAAGTTTTTCAATTTGTTTCTTTTCTAATTTTTGATATAAACCTGAGGTTAAAAATATAATTGTTATTTTTTTATTATATATAAATTCAGTTAAATCATCTAAAGTTGGCAAGTTGTCTTTGAATATTTCTAAAGTAACTCCATTAAATAAACTTAGATATATTTCCAATGTTGAAGCGTCGAAAGCAAGAGTAGAAAATAACATCATTTTGTCATCAGAATTAAAGTTTAAATAGTTAGGATTTTTAGCAAATGAAATAATATTTTTATGAGTGATTTGAACTCCTTTAGGATTCCCAGTAGTACCAGATGTATACATTATGTATGCAACATTATCTAAAGTAGGAGCAATTAAAGGCTCTCTTAAATTATCCTTCTCATTTTTAATTAATGATTCTAAATTAGCAAGATTAATACATTTTATATTTTCAACGTCATAATTAGTTAAACACACCTCTATATTGGCGTCATTTATAATTACATCTTTTCTTTCTTTTGGATAACTAGGATCTATAGGTACGTAACGCGCACCAATTTTCAAAAGTGCTAGAATAGCAATAATAACAGTATTACTTTTGTTCATCAAAATACCTACATTTTGATTTATACCTATATTTTGTTTTATTAAATAACTTGCTAAGTAATCTACTTTATTTTTTAGAGATAAAAAAGATAATTCTGAATCATCATCAACAATAGCAGTTTTATTAAAATAATTTTTCCAATTATCTACTAGAGTTGTATATATGTTCTTATCTTTTGATATATCCTCGAAAATTATATTTTGATTGGGGATTTTTTTGATTTTTTCTTTTTCAATCATTTGCAGATCTTTTATGTCATTTTCAATATTTTCAGTACCACATATTATAATCTTTAATGTTTCCATGAAAGATTGCATAAAACCACAGCTATATCTCCCGCTGTCATATTCCATTTCTATAATAAACCCATTTTTATTTTCATAAGCTACTAAACTCAAATCATATTTAGGCTTGGAATTAAAAATATTATATTTTTCGATTTGTAGACCTTTAATTTCTTCCATTTTATTTGGATCATTTTGAAGAGTAAATACCGTGTTCAATGAATTTTTTAAGTTTTTATTAAAATTTGCTATTTTACTAAATGGAAAATTTTGATGTTCTAAATCTTCCAATAATAATTCTTGGATTTCTTTACTGATTTTTTTAAAAGATTTGGAGTTATCTATAGTATATTCAAAAGGCACTAAATTACCGAAATATCCAATAATATTTTCAAAAGATTTCTTATTTCTATTTACAACAGGAATACCAATTAAATGATTACTCTGGCCAGAGTATTTATGAAGTGTAATTTTATATGCACTTAATAAGTAGGAAAAAAGAGTAACATTATTTTCATTACATACTTTTTTGATATTTACTAACTGATTTTTATTAATATGAAAATCAGTATACCCACTTTTCTTGCTATTATTGCTTTGCTTTTTAGGTAATTCTGAATAGCCATCATTTCTTCCAATGCGTTTTTCCCAATAAACATTACTTTTTTGATAATTAGTAGATTTTGAATACTTATTTTCAAAATCTACAAACTCATTATAAGTAGATATATTATGATTATTATCATCTTTTTTACCGTGTAACAATTTCTCTAAAGTTTTGCTAAACTCTTTTAACAAAACTCCAGTTGACCAGCCATCAGCAATAATATGATGCACTGTAAATACCAATATTTTTTCTTGTGAACTCAAATTAAAAACTGAAACTTGAAATAAAGGGTCTTTCTTAAGATTTAATTTAGTTTCTAACTTTTGAGAAATATAAGTCTGTAGATAGTTATTATTCATACTCTCCAGATAATATGAATGTAAAATATCATTGACATAAACTTTCTTTTTTACCTTTCTAATAAGTTTCTCATTTACCTTCACAAAATTAGACCTTAAAGAGTCATGGTTTTGAATAAGTTCATCTATAGATTTCTCAATGATATCTTCATCTAAGTATCCTTTAATTCTTATCCCTGTGTAAATGTTATAACTTGAATCATCATTAAATTCATTAGCTAACCATATTCTTTCTTGTCCTAAAGATGCTATAAAAAATTCATTATCTTCTTTGAAATTGTTAATATTATTTTTCATCAAAACACTCCTAGTCTTTGTATATATTCATCAATTCTTCTATTTCGTCTTGAGTAACTCCTATTTCATTAATAGAATCATCTTGTAATGTCGACTGTTGGTTGTTTGTTTTTTTTCGAGAGTTTATTAAATCAAGTAACTCCGTAATTAATGAATTATAGAAAACTTCTTTAAAAGTTAATTCAACATTATATGTTTCCCTTATATCATTAATTAATTGTATAACGAGTAATGAATGCCCCCCCAGTTCAAAAAAGTCATCCTCTAAATTAATATCTTTAACTTCTAATATTCGAGATATAATAGACAATATTTCTGTTTCTACTAAGCTTAACTTCTTGTCTTTCTTCGTTCTCATTTCATAAACTGGCAATTTACTTATATCAACTTTACCATTTGTATTAGTAGGTAAATCATCTAGTATAATAAATTTGTTAGGAATAACTGAGGGATGTAGAGAGTTTCTGCAAAAATTTCTTACATCTTTTTTATTAAATTTTTCTTTTGTAACTATATATGCAATCAAAGAATTTCTTGAAGACGACTCTTCTTTTATTACAAAAGCTTGATTTACAGATTCATGTTTTAGTAGCGTATTTTCAATTTCCTTTTTATTTATCTTAACGCCATTAATTTTGAATTGATCATCCTTTCTACCAACTATTTCTAAAAGTCCATTTACATTATATTTTCCAAAGTCACCTGTCTTATACAATAAATCATTTTTTCTATTCGTATATGGATTTGACACAAAAGGACTATCTTTAAGATAACCGTTTGATAAGAAAGGTGTTCTAACAGTTATCTCACCCTCTTCAAAAATTCCACACATTTCGTTTTCTTTATTCAAAATTAATATCTCAGTGTTATCAATAGGTTTTCCAATTGGTTGAACTCCTTCGATAACTCCAGTATTTGGAACAACATAATAAGTTTTAGCCAGTGTAGTTTCACTTGGTCCATATAAATTAATAATTTCTCCAGTAAAACTTTTGTTTCTTTGAATATTACTAACTGTTTCATAATTTAATGGTTCGCCAGCAAAGAAAATTCTTTTTAAATAAGATAATCCATGTGTATTATTTTGCAACCAATCTTTTGCTAAAGAGGGCACAGTATGAATTGTGGTGATTTTATATTTTTTTAGAAATTCTTTTAGATATTTACTACTCATATCCAAAGTATTTTCTGGTATTACTAACTCTGCTCCACTAATTAATGGTGTCAATGTGTCTCTCAAGAAAACATCAAAACCTGCATTTACAAGCTGACCAAATTTGTCTGCTTTAGATATATTAAATTTATTTTTTTGCCATTCTATAAAATGAACTAAGCTAGATTCCTTTCCTATAATCCCCTTCGGTTCTCCAGTCGAACCAGATGTGAAATAAATATACGCTTCTTGATTACAACTTTTATTTGCTATATTTTCTAAAATATTACTATTTTGTGATTCTATTTTTTTTAAGGAATAATCTATATATCTAATATCCTCGATTCCTTCGATTGGAAGTTCGTCTATTAGAATTATTGTTTTAATATTTGCATCTCTTACTATATTTTTTATTTTTTCATCACTTGATTGGATCTCTAATGGAACAAAAGTTTTCCCACTCATAATAGTCCCTAACATAATACAGATATACTCTATACTTCGTTTTCCGTATACACCAATATTTTTATCTGTAATTTCATTACAAAAATTTATAGTTTTTAACATAATTTGTTTTAATTCTTTATAGGAAACCTTTTTATTGCCCTGAGAAATAGCTGTTTCATCCCCGAAATTTTCAAAAGCGTTATTGAGTGACATATACAGAGAATTAACTTTACTATAATCTATCCGACGATTCGGAACAGGTAAAATATCCCGATCTAAATCACTATTTAATTTTAAAGTTGACGTAAAATCTTCTTTATCTAATGATAATATTTGACTCATTACATTCTTGAATTGGCTTATTGCTATCTCACAAAATTTTTGATTAAAAATCTTGTGACTATAGCTAACTCTTAAATCTAGGGTATGTCCTTTGTCCAATACATATAAGTTAAAAGGGAATTTAGCATATTCTTCATCAATATCAGTAACTTTTAAATCACTATTTTCAAAAATCTCATAATTAACGAAAAAAGGCAGAGATTTTTTCATATTTCTATTTATTTTAAGTAAAGATAACTTTTCTTCAAAAGGAATATCTTTATATTTAAATGAATCTATATAATTTCTTTTGAACTTCTCTACAGATTCTTTCAAAGTTATTGAATCATCAAATTTGGCTATTAACAACGATGTTTGCAAAAATAATCCTATAGTATCATCAAATTCTGTTCTTTCTCTTTCACTTATAGGCAAGCAAAGAGGAATATCATTACTTGTTATTTTAGATATTGTTAATGAGAATCCATATAGAATAAATAAGTTTCTTGAAATTTTATATTCTGAACAGAACGAATCTATTTTATTGGTAAATTCTTCATCTAAATTAGATTTATAAATACCATCCTTTGATTCCTTCATAAAATTACCAGGCAAAGTTATTGACTTTGATATATCTTTACTTTTTGATTTCCAATAATTTTTAATTTCTTCTTTATTATTGACTTTCTTTTTTTTCCATATTGAATAATCACCATACTGATAATGATCATTATTCTCTATACTTTGACCTTCAATTAAGCTTTGTAATTCACTTATTAATACATTTCTTGAAGAACCATCAAATATTAGGTGATGAAATACGAATAATAACTGATACTCTTCATTTTGTTTATTGTAAATAATCATTAATCTAAAGCATGGACCATTTTCAATATCAAATGGTTTATTTATAAAATTCTTTGCTTTTTTTTGAAACAAGCCGTTTTCATCATAATTTTGTTCTTCTATCTCAAGTTCTGCGTCTTTGAACACTATTTGATATAAAGATTCTTTTATTTCAAATTTAGTTCTTAAGATATCATGTTTATCTACAATATTCTTTATATACTTATAAATATCTTCCTTTTTTACATTATGAGGAATATCCACAATGAAAGGAATATGATACATCTCCTTATTTTCCAATGTATTGTAAGCTGCACCTATACTTTTTTGCTCATCTGTAGCGAGAGTTTCATACATAATATTCTCATATAAATTACTCATCTCTCAAACTCAACCTTTCTTTTTTAATATGACTTAAGGATATATCGCTAATATCTCTACTGTTTATAATTTTTATAAGACCTTTGATGGTTGGATTTTCCATGATGTCTGTAATTGATAAATTGCTATCAAATTCTTTATTTATATTTGATAATATTTTCATTGCTTTTATTGAATTGCCACCTATTGTGAATAAATCATCTTGAACATCAATATTAGTTATACCTAATACTTCTTCCCATATATTAATCATTCTTTTCTCAATTTTAGATTTAGGATTATATTTCTTTTTTTTATTTTTACTTTTTCTCGATTTTAATTTAGAATAGTCAAATTTCATATTATTGTTTAAATGTAATTGTTCTATATAGACATATTCATTTGGAATCATATAATTAGGTATTAAATTCTGGAGTTTTTTTATTATCTCGTCATCCTCTGTGTTCATAAAATCTTGAGAAAATGCAATTAAATTATCATCCTCTTGATTGTATTTAACAGCTATGTTCTTTAGATTAAGTTGTTCCTTCAATAATCTTTCAATTTCTTTTATTTCTACTCTATGCCCCCTAATTTTAACTTGATTGTCTTTACGGCCTATATAATGTAAAACTCCGTCATCATCATAAAATCCTATATCTCCACTCTTATACATATATGAAAATTCATTTGAAAAAGGATCCTCGATAAACGATATACTATTCTGTTCAGAATTGTTCAAGTAACCATTTGAAACACTTTCTCCTGATATACATATTTCTCCTTTAACATATGGCGGTTGAATTCTATTTTCTTCATTGAGTATATATATTGCAGTATTATTTATAGGTTTACCAATAAATATAGAAGAACTAGTGCTTAAATCTATTTGATCACTTTCAAAATCATAAACCGAACATCCAATAGTCGTTTCTGTAGGTCCATATTCATTAATAAATCTTTTCTTTTTATTTCTTGTTATAGAATTCCAATTATTTATTATAGAAGAAGAAAAATCTTCTCCCCCTACTATCCAAGTATCACAATTACTTAAAATTTGTTTTGCATCTTTTTCTAATGATAATAGTTCCATATGAGAAGGAGTCAATTTTATAAAAGAAGCTTTGTTCCTTCTCAACTCTTCTGCTAAATTATTAACTATTTTTGAAGTACTAATTAATAATGTTCTTCCTTCTATCAATGGTAAAAATATACTTGTTAATGTTAGATCAAAGGATATAGAGCTGTGCAATATGCTAACACCGTCATCCTTCATATAATTATTTTTACAATGACTAAAATAGTTGGTCATATTTCTATGTGTTACTTCTACACCTTTAGGTAAACCTGTGGAACCAGATGTATATAAAACATAAGCCGGTAAACTATTTAGTTCGTAGGAATAACTATTGATTTCTTGAATTTTTTTATTTGAAGTGTTTATAGTTCCTATTTCTTTCATTTCAAGGATTTTTTTATCTATTTTAAGATTGTTGATAAATGAATAATCTTCATCATTATCAACAATGATATAATCCGAACCAGAATCTTCTATTATATGTTTAATACGTTCAATTCCTAGTGATTTATCGCATAAAACAAAACAAGCACCTAACTTCCATAATGCTAACATAGATAAAATAAGTTCCTTTTTTCGATCCAAATAAAGAATAACCTTCTGTTTTTTAGATACACCTGATTTTTCAAAAAAGATAGTATACTTTTCTATATATTCTTTCAACTGACTATAATTATATTTTTTACCATTTTCGATAATAGCAGTTTTTTTACCATTTCTATCTATTTGGCTACATATTTCTTCTAATATTGAACATTTAGGCAAAAGAACATTAGGTCCTCTACTTTTGTCTATAATTTCTCTTTGATCCTTAGTTTTTAAAATATTAATTTCATTTATTTTTTTGTTATCACTATGTACTAAAGCAGACAATATATTTATATAATATTTTCCTAATTCATATATACTTTTCTCTGAAAAATAATCAGACAAATATTTTAATTGTATTTTCAGAGTGTTACTAATAGGGGTTAATATGAAGGATAATTCATAATGTGCTGAATCAGAAACCTCACTTTTTTCTACTGCAATTCCATTCCATTTTTCTGTTGTTTCTTTAAAATTTTCATAAACATACAAAACTTTAAAGAGTTCTCTTCCATTATTCTGTTTTTCATAAATATCAGTTAATGTACTAATAGGTATATTCTGATTTTCCTCTACTTCCTTCATTTTCTCACTAATACTTTCTAAAAATTTATATATGTCAGTAGTTTCAGAGAATTCTACTTTTAGAGGTAATGTTCTTATAAATAAACCTATCCCCTCTTCAACATTTTCTATGTCTATATTTCGGCCACTAATAGTAGTCCCGTAGGTTAATCTATTTATTGGACACAACCTTTTAACCAATATCTCAAATGCTCCTTGAAATATTGTATTTATTGAAAAATTATTTATTTTACAGAAATTTTCTAGTTGACTATACAATTCTTCTGGAAGTTCCACGCTAAAAGATTTTCTTTCACTAATATTACTTTTTTTATAATTAAAACATTTACTTAAATCAGCACAACCATTATGATTATCTAAGTACTGTTCCCAAAAAACTTTCTCTTTCCAACTTCTTGATTTCCCATCAAATTTTTGATAGCTATCAAAAATATCATTATTTATATCTACATCTTTAGACTCATAGATATTTCGTAACTTATCAATTATTAATTCTACACTCCAACCATCCAATAATATGTGATGATGCGTAAATATTATATAGCTATTTTTATTATCCACATTGATATATCTCCAAGTTGATAACTTATTTTCGTCTATCTTGATTTTACTTTTATCTATCTCAAGGATCTTCTGCAGGTCATCCTCGTTCTTTATAAAACTTTCTTCAAATTCTAGCTCTTTTCTTTTTAACCCTATCATCAAAGGATTCTTTACTTTATCCCAAATTACATCTGTTTTTAAAATATCTACTTTATCTTGTAATTCATTTAGGGCGTATATAAGTTTTTGTTTATTTAGTAATCCCTGAAATTTAATACTTTTTTGAACAATATATTCATTTTGGTTTTTTAAAGAATGATATAGTATACCTTCCTGTAAGTTAGTCGCCTTTGAAATTTTTACAATATTACTCATCTTTTTCCTCCCATGTATATCCAAGTTTAGATAACACTTCTTTGTCTTCATTTGAAATACTCATATCTTTATCTGTATTCAATAAAACATCTATAAGTTTCTTTAGAGATTCTAGATATATATTACTAATATTCATAACCTCATCTTCTTCAAAATTATTATCATATTCGATGAGAAGTTCTAATTTTCCATCAATTATTCTTGTAGTAATATCTAATGGATACTCAGCCTTTTCATTTTTTGAAACATCTTCTATATCTAAGACATTTGTATAATGAAATAACTGACTATCTTTAAATTGACCTAAATAATTATACTTAATAATAGGCTTAGGAATTTCTCTAATATTATTAGACAAATTTTTTAATATACCATATGTCATTCCTTTATAAGGGATAGATTTTAAATGGTTTTGAATTTTCTCTAAAATTGTTAACTGACTATCCTTTGTTTCAAATTTAATATTTATTGGGTATATACTAGTAAACCATCCAATTGTACGTGAAAAATCACTAAAACCTTGAATTTCTTCTCTTCCATGTCCTTCAAGGGATACATATATATTGTTATTATTTAAAGTTCTAAACACATCCGCCAAAGGAGCAAGTAATATTTCATTTATTTCATATCCTTTATCCAGACATTTATTTATTAAATATTCTGTATATTTTGAGCTTAAATATTGTTTCATAGACATTATTCCAGGACTATCTTTTATTTTTTTAATAATATTTTTCTCTGGTAACTCAAAAAGATGATTCCAATAATATATATCTTTTTCTAATATAGACGTATTAACTAACTCATTTTGAAATGCACACCAATTATTATAAGTAAACGGCTCGCTCAAACTTTTCTGATTATCATTGTTTGAAAAATAATATTCCTCAATATCATCTATGAGAATTCGCCATGATACACCATCCATAATAAGGTGATGAAATGCTAAAAACAGATAATTTTTTTGATCACCTTCGATTAAAGCTACACTATAGAGCTTTTTCTCTATATCTAAGTTATTTTGTATATGGTCAATTAGTTTTTTCATTTTAATATTTGTTTTCCCCTTCATATTAAATTGAAAAACTTCAATATTTTGCTCATTATAAATCTTTTGAATATACTCTTTGTTCTTTCTTATAAAACGTGTTTTAAATATTTCATGTTCTGAAAATACTTTTTTAATAGCTCTTGTAACAATTTTCATATTTACATCTTCTTTTAATTCTAAAAATAATGACATATTCCATTTGTTTATATTATTTAAGTCTTTATTGAAAAACCACTGCTGTATTGCAGATAGTTTTCTAGTATTATGTAACTCTGTTCGATGCTTATTTTTAACTGTATGACTTTTAATATCAGAAATTTTTTTACTTCCCAATATATCTTGTACAGTAATATTAATATTATTTTTTTTGGCTTTCGACGAAACTATTAAGGCAGTTATAGAATCGCCACCTATGGAATGGAAACTTTTGCTATCATCAACTTCTCTAATAGATAATACATCTTCTATAATGCTTTTTAAGTTTCTATTAGCAGCTTTATTCTTCCTTAAATTGTTTTTTTCTATGTCATTTTTGTATTGCTCAATTATTTTCTTCTTATCTATTTTGCCATTATGACTTAATTCCCAATTTTCCATAAATATAAATTCATTCGGTATCATATAACTTACTAAATCTTCAGATAGTTGTCTCTTTAGTTCCTCAATATTCCAAAACTCACTTTTTTTATTTGTTAAAATAAAACCTACCAAAATATTTCCATATTCTTTCTCAATTCCTTTAACAAATACATCTTTAACATCATTTATCTTCAAAATGCTACTTTCTATAGTGCCTATTTCAACTCTATTACCTCTAATTTTTATTTGTTTATCATCTCTTCCTAAGTACTCTATATCACCATCTTTATTTAATCTAACAATGTCACCTGTTTTATAAATCTTGTCACAATCTAATATTTTAAAATTATTATTAATGAATACCCTTCTGGTTTCTTCATCTTTTTTTATATAACCTTCTGCTAGACCTATTCCACCAACATATAATTCTCCTCTATGTCCAGTTGGCTGAACTTTTCCATCTTTTAAAATCAAAAAATTCATATTATAAATTGGCTTTCCAATAGGGACAGTTTTTGTATTCTTTTCACATTTATAAGAAGTTACATCGATAGCTGCTTCAGTAGGACCATAAAGATTATGTAGTTCCGATTCGAAAATGTTAAAAAACTTTTCTACTTGTTTTAATTTTAATTCTTCACCACTACAAAATACTTTTTTTATAGATTTACATAAGTGAGAGTCTTCTTCTTCTAAAAATGCATTAAGCATTGAGGGAACGAAGTGTATAACTGAAACATTGTATTTGTTTATAATATCCTTTAAATAAGAAGTATCTCTATGCCCATCAGGATTTACAATAATTGTCCTTGAACCAATCATAAGAGGGATAAATATCTCCCAAACTGAAACATCAAAATTAAATGGGGTTTTTTGAATAAAAACATCTTTATGAGTAAATTTATATTTTTCAATCATCCAGTCTAATCTATTAGCTACTGATTTATTTTTGAGTAAAACACCCTTTGGATCACCCGTTGTTCCAGAAGTATATATAACATATAATTTGTCGTTTCTATCTTTTTTAATATTGACACTTTCAATGTTTTCGTAATTATCCATGTCTTTATTTAAAAGTATAGTTTCGTAGTCTAAAAATAAATTTTGATATTTATTAGTTGTTAAAATTATTTGGCTATTTATATCTTTTAAAATATAATTAATATTCTTTTTAGGGAGATTAGGATCTAACGGAACATAAGCAGAACCTAATTTTAAAATCGCTAATATACCTATATACATTTCAAATGATCTATCTACACAGATTGGAATAAATATTTTTTTGTTTCCTATCTTTTTATGTATCGAATTCGCCAGTATTTCTGACTTTTTATTCAATTCACCGAACGTCATATCTTCCCCTCTGAATGTAAGCGCTTTCTTATGCGGGTGTAATTTAGCAATTATATTTATCTTATCTACAATGATATTAGTTTTATTTTTAAAATCGTGCTCTGTCTGATTTAACATTTTATAGTATTCTTGAATTTTCTTTTCATCGAAATATGACATGTTATAAGTGATTTGTTTATTTGTTTTTAAATATTTAAATGCATCGGCAAATTGTTTTTGATAATATTCATCAAATATATTACTAACTAACACTTTATTTTTTACATCAAAATGTATATATTTTTTCAGTTCATTATAGTTAAAATCACTTTCGCTATAAATAATAATTACATTGTTTTGTTCTACTTCATTCTTTGAAATACAATGTATTTCAACCTCTTCCTTTATATAATTTGGTAAGCTTTTAATTTGAATAATATCAGCTTTATTAATAGTAATAAAATTATATTCGTTGTTTTTTTCATCTATTACGATTGAAATTTTTTCTGAATTTGTATACTTGAATAATAATAAACTAAATATAGCTAAATCTTTATAACTAAATTCTTCACAATTATCTAAGATTTCTTTATTTATTTTTCCATCTCCAATAAAATTATCTATAATAGAAGTTGCATTCATAAGCTATCTACCCCTTTTTTTATATATATAATAAACATAATCGATACAAGTATAACTATCACAGCGCTTACTGAAATTATAGAAGAAATTCCGACATTAAAACCTAATAATAAAGAAATCAAAGCATATGACAAGGGGATTAATCCATTTGAAGAAGCATTAACAATACTCATGACTCTCCCCAACATATGATTATCCGTTTTTTCTTGTATTTTAGAAATTAATAAAACATTAATTATAGCTGAACAAATACCCATTACTAATAAAGTAAAAATACCAATTAAAAAGATCCTGCTGTTACCAAACAATAAAAATGTGGAACCGATAATAAATATTAAAAATGGTATCGCTGTGTAATCACTAATACGTTTTAATAAAACTATCGACGACAAAGCACCAACTAGCATACCTACTTGGTAAGATCCTTGGTAAGCACTTAGTTGTAATGCAGTACCTTTTATAACGTTATTTAGCACTAAAGGAATACCCAACATCAATGGCCCTAAAAACCAAAAATTAACAATAATGATTAATATTATGATTAGTTTTAAATCTTTTTGAGACCATACGTAAGCTAACCCATTAATTAATTCTTCTTTTATATTTTCTTCAGAATTTCCTTTGCATTTTTCTTCAGTTATCATAAATGAAAATACTGCAGTTAATACTAACAATACTATTGGAACTACAAAAAGTATGATAAATGAATTCATTAATGAAAACATTACTCCCCCTATCATTGGCCCTAAGAATAACGAAATTTGATTTGTTGTCTGAATAATGGAGTTGGCCATTCTAATATCATCATATTCAACTATATTAGGTATCATTGAAGAATTTGCAGGAGAAAAGAAAGCATCTAAACATCCATATATAATAGCGAACATACTTAATAGCAATACATCTAAAGCATCAATGTTTATAAAAACAACCATTATTATTAATACAATCGCCCTGAATGCACTTGAAATAAACATTATTGTTGATTTTTTAAATCTGTCTGCTATTACTCCTCCTATAAACATTAAAATTATTCTTGGTAACATTGTTAACATCATTATTAGTCCTAAGTACTTATTAGCATCTAAGTATTTTAATATATACCACTGTTCCGCGAATATATAAGTTGATAATGCCAAAAAAGAACTAAAACTACATAGCCACAAAAATGTAAACCTTTTATTATTGATAAAAAGCTTTAGAGAATAAATTAAATCGCCCATATAATGGTATCATATCCTTTTTTTTGTTATTATACACTATATGTTATACAAAATTAATTATATTGTAAATAGTAATATATATATATCCTATGCATTTAAATAAAAAAACCAAATTGTAAGCACAATTTGGTTTTTTAATAATTATTTTTATTCAAAAATTCATCCAAGACTTTATCTGATATTGACTTTATTGAAGTGTCTTTATCTAATGCCATCTGACTTAATCTTTTTTTAATCAAAGCATCAACCCGCATAGTTGAACTCTTTGCAACTGGTTTATAATTTTCTGTATACTTCACTGCCGAAGTATCTATATCGTCTAAAAATCCCTTTTTCTTTTGTTCATCAACTTTTATATCATCTAAAAATCCTGACATTATAATCACCTATCCTTCTATTAATTCTATTCTTTCGACTAATTCTTTATATATCGCTTCTAACATATGCAAAACTCTTTTATCATGCGTATCTTTATCCCTAATACCTTCTGCACCAAATTTTTTAATTCTCTCTCTTTGAAATATTTGATTTTTAAATAAAGCGTTTGAAAATGTTTTTTTAGATATTTCTAGTATCTGTTCATCTATATTACCGTTTTTCTTAATTAATACTGGAATTGCACCTATTAATTCAAATGGTAAATTTGACTCCTTTTTTCTATCTCGTAAAAAGTTAACGAACGACAAACTACTCTCATAAGCTGATTGTTGAGTTTGAAATACCATTGCAATATAATCACTTGCATATACAGCATTATTTGTAAAATCTGAATTTATTGTTGGTGGTACATCAATAAATATATAGTCAAAATCATAATCTTTTTTTATTTGGTCAATAACTGATTTAAGAATATATCTCTTTTTAACAATATCTGTTTTTGCAATAATATCTGACAAATTAGCCAGTGAAGAATCTGCAGGTATTAATGATAATTTAGTTGATAAGTTTATAATACTATCCTCTAACTCACCATTTTTAAGGGCATCTATAAATGTTTGTTTCTCATCTATAGCTTCTGGATATGTTCTTTTCAT
>CAACWI010000016.1_pt1 | contig 21596 bp, 17 predicted proteins | sample 2275591 | NCBI WGS metagenome assembly CAACWI01 (sample SAMEA5312452, study PRJEB27640) | indoor metagenome | biome: indoor environment; feature: uncontrolled; material: polymer tiles stone | place: Germany | collected 2014-07-07
TATAATAAAACTCAACAAATACAACAATTTTACTTTTTAATAAAAATTACTATTTTTGTTTATCTGTAATATTACAATAAAAATAAAATAATAATATATTTAATACAAATTTTTTAAAATTTTATAAAAAGTACATTTATCATAAACTTGAATTTGGTCTACTTTTGGTCTACTTTTAATAATTTTGTTTAATATTAATTAAACTAAAAACAATGATAAACTCCCTAATAATAGTAAAACTCTTATTAATTTATTTACTTTTATTTTTCTTCATATTCTCGGTGGTGACATCAGATAAAAACAGCCCCCTCATCTCTGAGGGGGCTGTTTAAGTTCCTTCTACTCCGTCCGTAGTGCTTCGACGGGGTCTTTTTTGGCGGCCATCCGCGATGGGAAGATGCCGGCTATGAGGGTTAAGATGGTGGAGATGAGGATGAGGATGATAGCTGCTTGCCATGGCAGTGCTGTGATTTTCGAAACACCTGTGAGGTGTTTAACAATCATGTTGATTGGAATATTGAGAAGCAGTGTCAGAGCTATTCCTAGGACTCCGGCAAAGATCCCTTCTATCACTGTCTCAGCGTTGAAGACATGAGAAACATCACGTTTTGAGGCACCCATTGCGCGGAGTATCCCAATTTCTTTGGTTCGTTCCAAGACTGAGATATAGGTAATAATCCCAATCATAATTGATGATACAACCAAGGAAATGGCTACAAAGGCTATTAAGACATATGTAATCATGGTTACAATTGAGGTAACACTAGACATGATTAAACCAACAGAATCCGTATAGTTCAAGACCTTGTCATAATCCTTGTCCTTTTTCACCTTACTATTGTAGGATTGAATCAAGTCCTTCAAATCATCCTTGGTCTTAAATGACTTGGGATAGAACTTAATGGTACTAGGTTTATCCAACTCGACATAGCCTAACTTACTCAGATTATCCTTGTAAGTTGCACTTGCATTTTCACTCATTCGATTCATGTAATCCGTCAATTCTTCTGGTGACATTTGTGACAATTGCAATTTTTCTTCGTCGGACAATTGCTCCGCTGAGAAAACTTGCTTTTTCGGATCGGTGATGAAAGCTTTCTTAGTAAAGACATTAGTGCCTTTTTGGGCCACCTGTTCCTGAATTATCTGACTCTGATTATTGTCATCTATAATCTCAGCCGTTAAGTCCTTTGTATAGCCAATCCCAGATTGATTGGCTATACCTTTAGCATCCGCTTTCGGCTTAATAATGCCGACAACTTTGATTGTTTGTGCTTTGGTAATCAAGTCTTTCATGGCAGTGGCATTATCTTTGATATCCACCCACTGGTCGTCTTTCTTCTGATAAAATGCACTAGGTAAGACTGCCTTAAATTCCAGTGCCATTAAATCATTGAAACTATATGTCTTTGAAGTTTTCGTTGATTTCTTAGCAGATGCTTTGGTGTCACCTGATTTTGCTTTACTCTCTTTTTCTTTGTTGACCAATTTGTCTAATTCTGCTTGGCTCTTTAGCCCTAAAGCATAAAGGGCAAAATCATTAAGTTGGTTGTCCTGGTCGACCATAATAACCACTTCGTTAGCACTCTTAGGCAGATGCCCTTTTAGGACCTGATACTGAGATTTGAGCAGATTTCGGTTGTCAATCATCTCTTTCCAGACATTTGTCGAAAAGAGGGAAGATTGGGCCATCGGCGACTGCTTGGCCATTGGACTTTGGCTCTGATCAAATAAAACATCTAAAGGACTTGGGCTAACGGCTTGCGCGCCATCAGTTGTGTCCGTTTTGTAGAGCTGAAGGGTGATTGGGTAAGCATACTGAATAGCATTAGTGTTCTTCTTATAATGAGACGGATGCTTTTCAATATAGGATTTAAAAGAAGTCAAATCGTTGTTTTGGACGTCCGATTTGAGCATCTCAGACAACTGATTGTCCTCATAAACTTTGGACAGATCCTTATTTTTCTTATTAGTTTGTTTATCCAGTAGCGCCGACAAGTTTGATGAAGTCTGAGTAATCTCCAAAGGATAAGAAGTCAGGATATCCTCTTGCATTTTACCTATATAATCCTGGACCCCATTGGAGAGCGACAAAATCAAGGCAATCCCAATTATCCCAATTGAGCCCGCAAAGGCCGTCAAAATTGTTCTTCCTTTCTTGGTCATTAAATTGTTCAAGGACAAGGATAATGCCGTCAAGAAAGACATCTTCGTTTTAGGAGCTTTAGCCAAATCGCCCTGCTGGTCAAGACTAGCATCATAGGGATTTGAATCAGATAGGATATGGCCATCTTTGACCTTGACGATACGAGTCGAGTATTTTTCAGCTAAGTCAGGATTATGGGTCACCATAATAACCAATCTATCCTGAGCAATGTTCTTAAGCAATTCCATAATCTGCACTGAAGTTTCAGAGTCAAGGGCGCCAGTTGGCTCATCGGCTAATAGAATTTCTGGATCATTGACTAAGGCTCTGGCAATAGCAATCCGTTGCATTTGACCACCAGACATTTGACTAGGACGTTTATCAACGTGGTCTTTTAAGCCAACCATTTCAAGAGCCTTTAAAGTCTTTTGGCGGCTTTCCTTTTTAGAAATCCCTGATAAGGTTAAGGCTAATTGAACATTGGAAAGAGCCGTTTGATGGGGAATTAAATTGTAGGATTGAAAGACAAAACCGACAGAGTGATTTCTGTAAGAATCCCAATTACGGTCTTTAAATTGCTTGGTTGACTTGCCATTAATTTGCAAGTCACCACTTGTGTATTGGTCTAAGCCACCAATAATATTTAGTAAGGTAGTTTTACCTGAGCCAGATTGGCCAAGGATTGAGACAAACTCATTTGAACGAAAGGATAGATTAATATCATCCAACGCCTTTTGAGTAAGACTGCCAGTTTGGTAGATTTTAGTAATGTGACTTAAAGTTAACAATGAATTTCCTCTTTATCTAATGAAAACATAATCAGTTGAGTTCCCAATCAAGCATTGGTCCTTTGGGAACAATCCCTGTAGGATTGATTGTTTTATGACTGCCATAATAGTGCTCTTTGATATGATCAAAATATACTGTTTCAGCAATTTTTGGCATGTTGTAAATCGTTTTTGTGTAGTGCCACAAATTCTTATAGCTAGTAAGTGGCTGGTAGTTACATTTAAAATGACCATGATACACCGAATCAAAACGAACTAGTGTCGTAAAAAGACGAATATCTGCTTCTGTAAACGTATTTCCAATTAGATAGTCTTGGTTTTCAAGTAACTCTTCTAACTGATCTAATGCTTTAAAAAGATTAGCTACTTCTGTTTCATAAACAGCTTGTTCTGTCGCAAAGCCTGCTTTGTATACACCATTATTTATGTTGTTATAGACAAAGTCATTCATATCATCAATTTCAGAGGCTAGTTCATCTGGGTAATAATCAGTTGAATTGTCTTGGAAGGCTTCGAAGGCTGTATTAAGCATTCGGATAATTTCTGCTGATTCATTACTAACAATTGTTTCTTTCTGTTTATCCCATAGAACTGGCACCGTCACGCGTCCACTATATTCAGGATCAGCTTTTAAATATAATTCATACAAGAAGTTAAAACCATAGAGGTCATCTTTGACATCTGATTTAGATGAGTCAAAAGTCCAACCATTTTCAAGCATTAGAGGGTGAACCACCGATACAGTTATAACTCTTTCTAGACCTTTTAAGGCACGCATCATTAACGTTCGACAAGCCCAGGGGCAAGCATAGGATACATACAAATGGTAACGGTCGGCTTCTGCTTTAAAGCCCGCTTCTCCTGTTGGTCCAGCAGAACCATCTTTGGTTACCCAATTGCGAAACTGTGCTTGTGACCGCACAAATTTCCCTTTTGTTGATTTGGTATCATACCATTTGTCTTGCCATTTTCCATCGACTAATAACCCCATATATTTTCTCCTTCGAAATTCTAATAATTACCTTCATTTTAACATGGCAGTGATTGATTTTACCAATTTTCAGCATGAGTCTCAGGAGGAATGCTTTCAGCACGACCGTTAAGTGATAAATTGGCTATCAAAAAAATTCTGTAATCAGAATTCCTAATTATTCTGCCTTGCTATTTCTCAAAAATTAATGGGACACATTTAATAGCTATTTCAAAAAATGGCAAGGCCAGTCTGAATTATCGAACCACTCGCATTGCATATACTTTAAGACAATATACAATTAATAACAAGAAGTACAAGTACTTCGCCTTTAAAAACGATGATACCCTGCTCTTAAGTGAGGATAGTTATCTCCTCCTTGACCCCAATAAAGCAATCGCTGATCAATTTGTCAAAGTTGATAGTAAACTCTATAATTCTATTGAAAAAAATTAAATCCACATCTTGCTTTTGATCTGGATTATTTTATACCGAAATGAAAGTTATACCTAAAACCTGACAAATTTTCTCCAAATCAGAACTCTTCACAACTATAGTTGAACACGGTGTCCCTGGCGCAAAGACCAACTTCTCATGTCCTAGTAATTCCTTGTCAAAAATTAAGGGTGTTTCTTCTTCATAGCCCAAAGGGCCAACAGCTCCCGCTTCTTGACCAGTCATAATCTCCATAACATCTGTTTTTTCAATCGACAATCTTAAGCCAGTGGCTTCTTTAAGAGCTTTGAAATCGACCTGTTTTTCCGGCAATGTCAAATAAACATAGTGCCTTTTCTTCTTATCTTTTAAGTAGAGTGACTTGGTTTCTGTTCCCCAAAAACCTTTCTCAGCTTTCATTGCTTCCGCCCCTTCATAAGTAAAAATGGGCTCATGGTCATACCACTCAAAATAAAAATCAGCTTGGGTAAATACTTGTTTTAAATCTTTCACTAGATAACCTAATTTCGTTTCATCTTACCTCTATTTTACTACAGTTCTTTCAGGTAGTCTTTAGAAAAGCAAATTCTGTATTAAATGAGAAAAATTTAACCGTTTATATGTTTTCTATTGACATATTTGTCAAGCGTGCTATACTATTTTTGTAAAGGTAACTTTACAAATACCCTAAGGAGTAAACAGATGTTACAGATTAATCATTTATCCAAATCTTATGGAAAAAAAGAGATTCTTAAAGACATGTCTTTTGACATTGAAACTGGGAAAATCTGTGGTTTTGTAGGCAAAAATGGAGCAGGTAAAACAACCTTCTTTCATTCACTTTTAAATTTCGTCTCATATCAAGGTGATATTCACTTTAACAATAAACCCTTTACTCGAGGCAGTTATTCTAATGTTGGCTACCTGCCCGAAGAACGAAGCTTAATGCCCAAATTAACTGTTTATCAACAAGTCCATTATTTGGCCAGCCTTAAAGGGATGACTAGTAAAGAAATCAAAGAAAAATTACCTATTTGGTTGGATAAGTTAGAAGTCAAAGGGAAAGCTACCGACAAAATAAAAAGTTTATCAAAAGGGAATCAACAAAAAATCCAATTGATTATTACCTTAATTCATGAACCTGATTTAATTATTTTAGATGAACCTTTTTCTGGACTAGATCCAGTTAATACAGCCATTCTAAAAAAAGTTATCTTAGAAGAGAAAAAACGTGGTGCAACTATTATCTTCTCTGACCACGTTATGACAAATGTTGAAGAACTATGTGATCATTTGATTATGATAAATGATGGTCAAGTTGTCCTCAATGGTAGCATTCAAGAAATAAGAGATGCTTTTGGGAAAACGCGACTCTTCCTACCAGGTGATTTACCTGAAGAAAGATTGCAAACTTTGCCACATGTAACATCTTATAGCAAAAATAATTCAGGTAATTGGCGTCTCATTTTAGATGATGCATCTGCTGGTCCACAACTATTTGATTTAATTAGTGGTGGACGCTATTTATCAACATTTGATCAACAAGCCCCCTCTATTGATGAAATCTTTAAATTAAAATCAGGAGTTAAATCATGAAAGAATTATGGATTGTAACCAAGGAAACCTATCTCAGACAAGTTAAATCATGGACCTTTTTCTTCATGATTATTTCCCCTTTTATCTTTTTAGCTATCTCAACTGGAATTAGCTATATTTCAGGTAATTCTGCAGAAAAAGCGAATCAGATTGCTGTTGTCGTTCCTGCAAAAGATTATAAAACCGCTTTAATAAATTTAGATAATGTAACCTATAAGTACAACACAAAAGAGGCAGCAAAGAAAGCCTTGGACAAAGAAAAAGTCACTGGATACTTACTTATTGAAAACAAAGATAATCATATCGTCGGTACTTATAAAGGAAAAGATTCACTATCAATGCAAACAAAAGGGATGATAAATCAATCACTCTATCAACTACAAACACAATTAAGCATGATGACGGCAAATCTATCCCCAGATCAAATTAAAGCAATAAACCAAAAACCAGAATTAAAAGTTGTCTCAGAAAAGAAAAATGAAACAGCAACTGCTGCTAAATTTATTTCTTTCTACGGTTTGATTTTTATCATGTATATGATTATCATCATCTATGCTGCACAAACTGCTCAAGAGATAGCCTCTGAAAAAGGAACAAAAATTATGGAAGTCGTCTTCTCTAGTGTTCCTGCAGAGAAATACTTCTATGGACGGATTCTTGGTATCTTCGGCGTCATTTTAACACATGTCCTTATCTATATTGTTGGTGGTTACCTAACTTATGAAATCTTAAGTAAACTTGATGGTACAAAAGATATGGTTACATCCGTTAAACCACTCTTAAAACAAGTTTTCAAACATTTTGATATCACAATTTTAGGATTTGCAGTATTAGGGCTTCTCATCTTTGTAGTCCTAGCTGCCTTATGTGGCTCACTAGTTGCTCGAGCTGAGCAAGCTAATCAAGCCGCTCAACCCGCCATATACTTAGTAATGGTTGGATTCTTAGGTTCATTTGCCCTAGGACAAGCTGGTAGCGACTTACTAGCCTTGAAAATTGGTTCTTACATTCCTTTTCTCTCAACCTTCTTCATGCCCGTTCGTTTAATCAATGGCTATGCTAGCCAGATGGAAAGTTTTCTCTCATTAGCTATTTTAGCACTTGCTGCTTTTCTCCTAATTGTCTTTATTGGTAAATCCTATTCAGGACTAATCTTACAAACGGATGATATTGGATTCTTCAAGAGTCTTAAGAAAGGCTTAGCTCACAATTAAAAAAAGAGGGCAACCTCTTTTTTTCTATGCTTTATTCATTTGGCGTTTAATGACCATAAAAATAATCGGCAGAACTGAAACAAAAACAATAGCTAACATAATTAATTCAAAGTGTGCCTTAACAAATGGAATTGAACCGAAGAAGAAACCTGCTAAAATACCAATGATTACCCATGATAAGCCACCAATACAGTTAAAGATGAAAAATTTCTTAGTATCCATTTTTCCAATTCCGGAAATAAAGGGAATAAAGGTTCTGACAATCGGAACAAAACGCCCTAGAGAAATAGCAATATTCCCATACTTAAGGAAGAAATGCTCAGTCTCAGCAATATGACTATCCTTAATAAATTTCCCAAAGAAAGGAACTTTTCTCAAGGATAACCCATATTTTCGACCCAGACTATAATTGACAAAGTCTCCAAGAATAGCAGCCACAGCAAGAATAAAAATAAAAAGGATTGGATTATAAGCACTCTTTGCAATAAAAGCACCTGTCATAAACAAGAGGGAATCCCCTGGTAAGAATGGAAAGAAGACTAAGCCAGTTTCAACAAAGATAATCAGAAAGATAATTAAAAAAGCATATAGACCGTATTGAGTTAAAATCAAGTTAATAAAATTGGTAAACATAAAAATCCTTTAATTTTGAAATATAGTAACATTAATAAGCTTAGCGTAAAATCGAGAAAAAAGCTATCCTATTTTTATTTAATCTAAGATACTGTAATAAACTTAAAGAAAGCTTATGCGAAGCTCAGTAAAAAAATCGTGATTAAAACAATACTGGACAAGATGGTCAGTGAATTCACGGTGGCTGGTACTGAACTTTTGATTCCTAATTCTTGTGCGTAGAGTGGGGTAACGACAGCAATTGGAGCTAGTAAGCAGATGGTCAACATCTGCTTGACAACCATATCCAACGGTAGCAATGTGACCAGTGCAACCATTAGCCCAGAGCCGAAAAGACGAAGACCAAGTAGTTGTCCCAATTCTTGAAGGGCTTGTCGGTTAAATTTGAGATCAACCATCACCCCTAAGACAAACATGGCTAAAAAGGGATTAGCATCTGCTCCGACCTTTGCAATAGTTAAGATTGGACCTGGTAAATGCCACTGTAAGATGGAGAGAACGAAGCAGATAAGATAGGTGACAAAAGGAACTGAATGCAAGAGTTTTTTCAAGAATGCACCAACTGTTAATTTTTCAGAACCAGGGCTAAAGAGACTAGCCACCGCATAATTGCCGCCAAAGACCATAATGGCATTTCCGGTATCAAAAAGTATGACATACATCAAATAAGAAACTGGAAAAAAACTTTGGACAAATGGGAACGCAAAGTTGCCAATGTTGAATCCCGACAATTGAATAACATTTTGGGTTTTGCTTAAAGGCTCAGCCTTCCGACCTCTTATATAACCTAATGCAAGCATCAGCCCATTAGCAAGCAAAGCTAGACCTAGCGGGATTAAGAGAAATCCTGACAGGGTAATGCTTTTTGCGGACAGTAATAATGCGCAAGGCAATGTCACTGTCATCACAATTTTGGACAGAGCATGCCCTTCTTGCAAGCTAATTAGTCCTCTTTTCTTAAAAAAATAACCTAAACAGACAACTAGCACAAAACTGCTAGCTTTAATTAATATGGTAAGCACGCGCAACTCCTTTACCTAAATAGTATATCACATTCTGAGCCCACAAAAATGACAGGCAGACTGGCCTGTCATTTAGTTTTTTATTATAAATTTTGTGAAAAACTTTCGGCAGCTAATTTACCTGAAGTTAATGCCCAAGCATTATTAGCTCCTGATGGCGAGTCTGTTCCCATAACACCGCCAACAACTTCACCGGCTGCATATAAGCCTTTGATTGTTTCCCCTTTAGTATTTTCAACTGCAAGATTTTTGTTAACCACGAGTCCACCCATAGTTGTTGCAAAACGTGGACGTTGCTCGATCATGTAATATGGTCCAGCACCAACTTTTTCTTGTAAGAAACGATTTTCTCTGTTAAAGTCGCTATCTGTACCAGTTTCAACAAAGCTGTTATAACGTTCTACAGTTTCAGCAAGTGCTTCTTTGTCCATGCCTGCGCGCTCTGCTAATTCTTCCAAAGTGTCAGCATGGAAAAGGTAAGGCGTTTTTTGGCCATTAGCATCTAACCATGATGTCACTTCTGCTTCGGAAATTCCGCCTTCGGCAATTTCTTTTCGGAAGATATCAAAATGTCTTTGGTCTAAGAGTAGGTATAGCAGTTTAGCTTTTTGTTCCATCAACACCTCAAGTATGTCATGGTTACTTGCTCGTTCATTTACGACACGTTTGCCATCTGTTGACACCAAGAGGCCATTTTGTTTGAGGACTGCTAGGTTACCACCAATTGTTGATTTAGCATAGCCAGGTGCAACTTCGACACCATTTGGATAGATTTTACCAAACTCCATTAAACGACTTGCGGCATCAATTTCAGGAACTTGAGCCATTAAGAGACCTTCACCCATTGATGAGCTTGTCCCGTAGAACAAGACATCTTTAAGGTCTTCTGATAAGAGGGCTTTGTTATTACCATAACCACCTGTGGTAAGAATAACAGCTTTACTTGCAATACGGTGCGTTTTACCTGTTTCTTCAACAGCAACTAATCCGGTCACATTACCTTGTCCATCATGTAAAAGTTTTTCAGCTTTTGTTTGAAGGAGTAGGTTAACATTTGATGCTGCCATTTTTTCACGGACTGTATCAGCAAAGCCATGTCCACCATGGGCATAAGCTAATTCCCGATCTTTTCTGTATTCCGCGAGGACGTGTAACCCTTTATCATATTGGACACCAATATATTGATTTACCCAATCTGTTGCTTGACCAACATTCTCAGTCAAAAGTTCAAGCAATTCGGGAACATTTTTATGGTTTCCATTTTCCATAAAGTCTTCATACATGATTTGCGCATTATCATCAATAACGCCTTCTTGGATTTGTAATTGCGATCCCATGACAACTTGGTTTCCCCCAGAAACAGAGATTGCCCCACCAATAAAGCTGAGTTTCTCAATTAAGGTGACACTTAAACCAAGTTGATCGGCACGAAGGGCAGCAGCAATTCCGGCTGCTCCACCACCTACAACGACAAGATCAACCGACTCATCGACTACTTCTGTTGAACGATGAACAGTTGGTTTTGGACGAGCTTTCAATACATCAACGGCATCTTGACCACTGGCTTGCATTACAGCTTCGGAAACGCCATCAATGACACCTTGGCTGGTTGATGAAGCTCCAGAAACGGCATCAACATTTAAAGTTTGGAAATCAATGATTTGTTTTGGCATTTTTTCAAAAACTAAATCAGAAAGACCAGCTGATTCACCAGCACTGTCGATTTTGATTTCAGTTATAGATTCGTCATTGAAGGTTACAACCATTGGTAATTCACTATTATGTCCATGAGCCATCACACGATATGTGCCAGCTTTGTACTCCAGTGGTTTATTCATCAATGTTTTTAGACGTTCTGCTTTCTCAGTTTCAGCAACTGTATCTTTAACTAAGAAGAATGTTTCATCCATAAATTTCCATAAAGGTGTCGGAATGATTAACTTTTCACGGTCATGGATATCAGCAAAAGTAGGAATTACTTTGTCAGCCATGATTGCTGCAGCCCAGTCTGTTTCAACTAAGAAACCTTTTGCTACTGCTAATAAATCATAACCAGCTTCCAAAGCTTTTTCAGCATCTGCTTTCTGCATGATACCTCCAACTCCCATAACTGGTACTTGTGCAAGTTTTTCTGAACGTTGAGCAGTATACTTATTAATAGTGGGTTCTAAATCATTTGTATTAATGATAGAACTTCTTAAGTAAGCCCCCATTGAAAAATGAACATAATCAAGTCCAACTTCAGCTAAGCTATTTAAGAGGAACATACTATCTTCAAAATGAATCCCTGGTTCTTCTAATTCTTCTGGCGAGAAACGGTAACCAATGATAAAGTCTTGCGCATTCTCTTCTTGTTTAACTGCTTGAGCTGCTTTTAGGACTTCTAATGGGAACTTAGCACGTTTCTCTATACTACCACCCCAAGCATCTTGTCTTCTATTTGAATGAGGAGAAAAGAATTGTTGTAAAAGATATGTATTTGCACCATGCAATTCAACACCATCAAATCCAGCTTGAATCGCGCGACGGACACCGTTGGCAAAGGCTTCGACCATTTCTAAGATTTCTTGGTGCGTCATTTCAGTTGGTACCGGTGCGTTTGGTCTTAGTGCTGCTACTGCAGAAGCTGAAATTGGGGTTGCCCCACCATTCATTTCAGGCCATGCCATGCGACCAGCATGATAAATTTGGATCAAGGCTTTTGATCCTTTATTTTTTATGGCTTGCGCCAATCGGCTAAGCCCTTGAATTTTATCATCGTGGTCAATCCCAAGTGCGCCAAAGAAACCACGTCCTTTATCTTCCACAAAAGCACTTTCGACAATAATTGTACCAGCTGTTCCAGATCGTTCAGCATAATACTTAATCAACTCTTCTGTAATACTACCATCAAAATAAGCTGATTGTGTCGTCATGGGAGCCATAACAAGACGATTTTTAAGTTCTTGACCTGAGGTCAAGCTGATATTATCTATTAAAGTTTTTGTCATATTTTATCCTTTTCTAATTCAGTTTAAAAGTTGTCAGAATATCTCTTAATAAGCTTACAGGAACCTGTCCTGGGGCAGAAGCTTGCCCAGCTGAACCAAAGGTTGCTGCAGAGCCAAATACTTCTCCACTGACCCGACTAACCATACCTAGACTACCCATAGACATCGTAATTAATGGACATGCAACTTGATCATCAGCAATTGCAGTTGCTTGTAACAAGGTCAAAACATCGTCTTTAGATTGTGGCATAACGGCAATCTTACAAATATCAGCACCCTTAGCCTCCATCATTTTGAGACGGTCAACTATTGTTTCTTGAGCTGGTGTTTTATCAAAATCATGATTACACATAATGACTTTAATCCCTTTTTGATGAGCCTTATTAACAATTATTTTGACAATATTTTCTGGCATAAAGAGTTCCACATCAAGTAAATCCAATTTCCCTTCTTCAATTAAAGATAGATAAAGATTTCCATATTCTTGGTCTGAAAGAGCACAGACACCACCCTCACGTTCTGATCTAAATGTAACTAACAAAGGTTTTTTGAGGATATCTTTTACTTTATATGATAAGGTAGCAACTGCTTTAGCATCCTTTACTTCCTTATAATGGTCAATACGCCATTCTACAAAATCACAATCAATTTTGCTAATATTGTTTGCCGCATCTAAGATATCTTGACTATTTGTACCCACAATTGGCACAATAATTTTAGGCTGTCCTTGACCAATCTCAACTTGATCGACCATTACTGTTTTTTTCATAAATATTACCCTCACTTTTATTCAAATAAATCCCTATTAAAATGTGATACTTTTCACTAAAAGTATATCATGGGCAAAGATAGAAAACTAATGATTCTTTTTTATCTGATTAATAGACAAAATCTATTAATTGAACTGAAAAAGGAAACTTGATATTTCCTTTTTCTTTGTAAATTTTAAAAATGGAGAACACCAAAGATAATTGCTGTTATAATTACAATGATATTTGTCACAGACATAATGATTACCCCGCGTTTTGTGAATGATGTTGGCTCAATTTCACAAAGTGTTGCACCTACATAGGTAGCTGAATTCATTGGTGTTACAGATGTAGCAAGTGCTAAATTACATACAAATGGGGCAATGACCATTATTGGTGATAATCCAAATGTTGCTCCAATTGTGATAAATAATGGATAAAAGGCATTATATAACTGATAAGGTACAAAATAAATAATTGGTACACAGAAGGCTAGGAATATAATATGGATGTAACGCATTAAGAATACAGGGAATATACCTTTGAGTAACTGTGCAAGTGAAGCAACCATTGATAATTTACTTCCGTCTTCTGGTGCTGCGTTGAAAATTGCTAGATAGAAACAAATTGCTAGAAGCATCAAGACAACGTTAAAAAATGTAATACCAGCTTTATTCCAAATAGCTCCAAAATCTTTTGGATAGTTAACCATGGCTGTAATAATTGATGCAGCAACAAATACGAGATAAGATGGAATCTTGAAATATGCCAATGCAACAATTACAGCAAGAAATACGAATAGGTTAAACCAGAATAGTTTTGGTCTGGCATTAGGTTTTTCTTCTAATTTTTCGACTTCAGCTTCAACTGTATCTTTAGATAGTCCTAATGTACCATGTTCTTTTTTATGTTTATAGGCAAAATAGACATACTGAAGTATTATTGCAGGAATAAAGCAAAGTCCCCAGGGCATCGCTGCAACTGCCAGCGTTTCCGCATCAGTTCCGGCCATTGTTGCAGACATGATTAATCCGATTCCCCAAGGGTAACCAACACATGGCGCCTATGGCAGTTTGACAAATAATGAAGGCAAAATCACGATCCAATTTAAACTTCTTGTAAAGCGGAATCATGATTGGAAAAACGATTAGATAGGTTGTTGACATGTTGGCTGTGAGGTAAGCTATTGCTCCTAAAATCGTGGTTAAAATCATAACTCCGATGACATTGAGCTTATCTCCAACTTTTTTCATAACGGCGTTTACTATGGTATCAAACATTCCTGTTTCAGTTACCATAGTAAAATAGATCAAACCAAACAAGAGCATATATCCAGTTTGAGACATCACGAGATTAATTTGATTAATAATAAATGTGCTTGTTTCCATAACATTGTAACCCATTAAAAAACTAAATATAACGGGTACAACAAACATGATAAAGTTTAAAGGAACTTTATTCCACAGGATAAAAGCGACAACGATGACAAGCATCAATAGTGCAAGTACGGCTGGACTCATAGTATTATCTCCTCAATTTTTTAAATTGTTCAAAAGACCAAATTCTCTTTTATAGGACCATGCCATCATATCATGGACAAAGTCGGTATATGGGTGTGGGGCTGCAGTAAAACAGTGTCCGAGTCGCGGTGCCAAGAAGAACTCACATGGAACACCGGCGCGTAGAAGTCTCTGAGTATAGTTCCAAGCACTGTCTCGTAAGGTATCATATTCACCAGCAATAATCATTGTCGGACCAAGTCCTCCTATATCATGGCAAAGGCCTGGGAAAGCATAATATGATGGTTGTTGACCATTATAGCCTCCTAGATAGGTTGCTTCTGCACCTAAAGCTTTCTTATCTGGTCCCATTTTTAGTTGAATTAGTTGTTGGAATGAGTATAACTCTTCAATAGCTGTATCAAAGGTTGGACAATTGAGAACTGTTAATTTAGGCATTGGTTCATTACGATCTCTTAGATAAAGGGCTAAACCTTCTGCAAGATTTCCTCCCGCACTTGACCCATGGATACCCATTAAATCTGGATTTCCACCCAACTCCTCAGCATGGTCATGTAAATACATGTAGGCTGCATGACAATCTTCAAGTGGCATTGGAAAATGATAACCCTTTTTTCCACCTGATAGACGATATTCAACTGCAGCTACAATTGCTGGAACACGTTGTGCTAATGCTAGACATCGCGCATTATCAAGGGCAACTGTACCAGCAACAAAACCTCCTCCATGAATATCCAATATAATTGGTGAATGCTTAGGTAAATCTTTTGCTTTAAAAAGTCGTAATTGGAGTTCTTGATCCTTATCTGGACCTGGAATCATGATATCTTCCATATTCATATCTTCTGGAAGCTGAAAATCCATCATAGCTTTTCCTTGTGCTTCTTTTCTTGCTTTAGTTTCAGAACTTTCGTCACTCAAATAGCTAAAAAGATGATTTTCATATCCGGGGAATGGTTTTAATTCCATAATTAAATTACCTTTCATTTCTAATCTTGTTAATAGTTTAACATGATTTGATAACTTTTTCACAAAGATTTTCCATAAAATTTAGAAAGCGAATTCATAATTTATTTCTATAGATAAATATATTTGGAAAACAAAAAAGACTCCTCATGTTAGTACTTCATACTTACATGAATGAGTCTTTCTAAATACTATTTAGTTTTTTTCATTAAATAATAAATCACGGATATATTCTACAGGCATTTCTTCTCCCGTGAATAATTTGAATGCTTCTGCACCTTGATACAACATCATGCCAAGTCCATTTATTGCTTTTTTAGCACCGTTTTCTTTAGCGAATTTCAATAATTTTGTTTCTGCAGGGCTATAAACAACATCAAAAACTACAAGGTCTGGACGAATAACTTCTGGATCATTGATAAGGCTTTGATCTTCCAGAGGCTTCATTCCGACACCTGTGGCATCAATATAAATTGATGATTCAGCAATTGATTTTTTGAAGGCCTCTTGGTCTGCTAAATCACAGACACTTGCTTTAGTATTTGTGCGATCATTAATTTTTTCAACTGTTTTTTCAGCATTTGCGTAACTTGGATCTTTTTGGTTGAAGATACGAACTTCTTTTGCGCCATCTAAGCCGAGTTGAACGGCTATGGCAGTTCCTGCTCCGCCAGCTCCAGCTAATGTGATAATTTGATTTTTAATATCCACACCTTCTTCAGCCAATGCACGAACTGCTCCTGTTCCATCAGTAACGTGACCAACTAAGTGTCCTTTGCCATCTTTATTGACAACGGTATTAACTGCTCCAACTAATTCTGCTGCTGGTGAAATTTCATCAAGATAAGGAATGATTGCTTGTTTGTTTGGCATTGATACATTTGATCCACGAATGCCTAGAGCACGTATACCTTGTACAGCATCAGCTAATTCTTCATTACCAACTTCAAAAGCCAGGTAAGCATAATCTAAGCCTAATTTCGCAAAAGCTTCATTATGCATTTTTGGAGATAGGCTGTGACGAATTGGTGTAGCTATAAGTGAAATTAATAAAGTGTGACCTGATAAACGTTCTGACATAAGAATTACCTCTCTTTTAATGAATATCTATTATGTTAGTCTCAGAATGAAAGACTTTTTGATAACGAAACGAAACGATAGTTAAAACAATTGACCCTAATAGTGCTAATACAGCAACTAGAACAAAGACTAACTCAATACTCTTCTCAGCCACGACCCCTGTTAAAAATGGTGCTCCCATAACAGAAAGTGAAGTTGCTAAAGAATAATAACTAGTCACTAAACCTCTCCTCTGTGGGAAGAAGTCCAAAAGTGTGGCAAGCCCCAATTGCCAGATACCTCCTGCAGCGAAAACTCCGATTACCACAGTAGCTATTACTACTGTAACCAATTTGGGATGAGTAACCATTCCCGTAATTGCGAGTGCTGTGATCGTTGTACAGAAAATCATGAAGTTGACAACATTAAGTCCACGTTTAACAACTGCTGATGTGATAAATACTGAAGTAAATGAGCAAATACTATAGAGACTGACAAACATTAAACTATCTGTTTTAGCAATTCCGACAACAGTTTCAGCAAAAGTAGGAATCCAGATAATAAAAATATTGAAGAGTGACACGGAAACCAGTGAAAAAATTAATAGACATACCCCTTCAATGGCAAAATTTGATTGTACCCATAACAATTTTGTGTCTTCTGATAGTTGTTCTTCAGGTAACTTTTCACTATTCCCAAAAAGTTTAGGAAATGGAAGTTTAGCAAGGAAGAAAATATTTACTATCAAGAAAACTGCGGATGCAATAAAAGTCCAACCAAAATAGAGATGATTTCTAAAAATATAACTGGTAACTAATGGTAAGATAAACTGACCAACTGAAATAAATGCTTTATTTAAAACGCTTAGGGCACTATTGTTATTGTGATCCTCAAAAGCTTCAACAACAACTGGATAGGTTGATGTATCTAGAAATGAGTTTCCAATACCTGCAAAGATAGCAAAAATAAAGGCCAAAATATAAGAGTTTGAAAATGTTAAACCTAAGTAAAAAATTATATAGGATAAAACACCAAGAATAACAGCTTTTCTTCGACCTAAGTAATCAGATAAGAAACCTGCTAAATTGACACTTAGAACTCGGCCAAAACCAATAGCACTAATCACTAATGTTATTTGACTAAGTGAAGCTTGCCATCTACCCTCTAAAACAGTCATATTTTGTGAAATGATAATGGCCGCTATACCTTGAAAAATATAGTTTATATAAAGTGCACCAATAGTCGGTACATACTTATTTTTCATCGGGGGTTAATCTCCTTTATTGCTATAATGCAGTTAAAATGAAAGATTTCTCTTTCATTCTACTGTCTAATTTTTTATTTTTTTGAGTTTGAAAAGACTGATACTCCAAAAATATGGCTGTAACGTTTTCCAGCAAAGAACATAAGTGCTGCTGAAGCAAAACCACAAACTGATACAAAGAGCATAATGAGATCAGCTCTGTTAGCAGCAATTAATTTTGAAGCTAACATTGGAACAATGTATGAACCTAATGCCATAACAAAATAGTAAATACTTGTGTTACGACCTTTATTTTTATCAAAGAATTGGTTTAATACAGCGTTACCCATTTGGAGAAGACCACCAGCTGCGAAGAAACCAATGACGATGCCGGCAATTGTTAAAGTTGCTGCTGTTGGTACAAAGTAAACGAGTAATCCTGCAAGACCTGCAAAGATAGGACTAATAACAAGCAAGGCAATGTCACGAATACCACGCGCCATCATAATTGAGAAAACAATTGTTGCAATCAAACCACCTAATTGGTAGTAAGAAGTAACGGATGCCGCGCTTGTTTCGGACATATGAATGACATTTTGTGCATATAATTTAGAAGCTTGTTGGAATAAGTAGAATGTAGAATAGATTGTGAAGGCAAAGGCTGAAAGGATAACACCGTCAACTGCAAAGTTTGCTGTACGACGACCTGTGACAGTCTTTTCTTCAGTTGTAGTTGGCACAACACTTTGACGTGATTCTAAGATTTTAATTGCTTCACGCGCTGAAACCTTTTCTTCTTTACGAATATCATTATCTGGGAAACGAGCGATTAAAACACCTGCTAAAACAATAATACTGAGAATGAAGGGAACCATAATCCCAATTTCAATTGCCATTTTATGACTAACTAAGAATGCTACTAAAAGTGGGTATAACATTGATGAAATTGAAATGAAAGCTTTACTGAAAATTGAAGCTGTTGATTTATTTTCAGGGTACATTTCGAACAAAGCTGGATTAATCGCACCATCATAGAGTGATGTCATTGCTCCACCGATAAAGGCTAAGATATTGGCCATCCAGAGGTTGTTAGCAACCAAGAAGGAACCAAACATGATCACAAAGCCGATAAGACCAATAACGATAAGCGGTTTACGACCTACTTTATCTGATAGAGAACCAGAGAAAGTTAAAAAGGAAATTTTTCCTAAACCAGTCCATGCGATAACCGCAAAGACAGCTGCTGCTTCAACGCCCCATTTGTTGGCGAAGAAATCTGCATTTTGCGAAATAATAATAGCTTGAATCCCATGACAAAAGTAAGTCATCCATAAAAGGATTGCTGTAAAGTTGTATTTATTGTTTTTAAACATCTTTTCTCCCTTGCTAGCCTGACAAAGCTGGCTAATCCTTATTACTTATTAGCCTTGATACGTTCTAAGTAAGCATTATGCTCTTTTTCAGCATACTCACGACGACCGCCAGGTTTTGGTGTTTGGTCACCCATCATAATACCGAAACCACCTTCTACACGTAACTCATGACCATTAGTATAGTCTGAACGATCACTTGCCAAATACATAACAGCATTAGCAATATCCATTGTGTTACCGATCCGTTTATTAGCTGTTAAAGCTTTACGACCTTTTTCTACTTCAGGATCAGCATAAAATGCTTCAGATAAAGGTGTTTTAACAAAACATGGTTGAATACAATTACTTCTGAGGCCAAATTGACCCCATTCAGCAGCCATTTGACGAGACATCATGTTAACACCGGCTTTTGTTGAACTATATGCTGCTGAATATGTTTCTGGGAATACAGAGGCAATTGTTGAAACATGAATCATGTTTCCATGTCCTTGCTTAATCATTTGACGTCCAAAACGTTGAGATACTAAGAAATAACCTGTTAAGTTAATATCAACTGTTTGACGCCATTCTTCAAGTGGTAAATCCTCAAGCGGACAAGCACGAAGCATAGCAGCTGTGTTTACTAAAATATCAACTTGACCAAAAGTTTCAACTGTTTTAGCAACCGCATTTTCAACTGCTTCTTCTGAAGTTGAATTTGTCACAATAGCTAATGTTTCTACGCCATATTGACTTTTAACTTCCTCTGCATAAGCCTTCAATTCATCTTCTTTAATATCAAGTAAGACAACTTTAACATGTTGTTTTGCAAATTCTTGGACAATAGTTTTACCCATTCCTCCAACAGCTCCTGTTACAACTGCGACTTTTCCGTCCAAACCTAACCATTGCTCTGTCATAATTTCTCCTTTTTCTATTATACCCTATAAAAATAATTTAATCTAATTGTTCTGGCCAAGCTTCACTCAAAACTTTAACAGTGTTATCATAAGTAAACTGACTAGCATAGTCTAAGCCCTGTTCCAAAATGTTATCCGAAATAACTTCAACACCAATGACTTTTGGATTAATTCCTGCTTCCTTAATCATCTCAACAAAGCCTTTAGTGTCTTTAGCTCCCGTTCCTGGTGCAAGACGGTCATGCATTGATTCATCACGGAGAATAGCTGGTGCATAAGCACGTTCATAAGCATCATTGATTTGAATCGAAATGACTTTAGCAGCTTGTTCCTTAGTCAACTGACGATAAGGTTGGTCTGCACGAACCCAGTGCCAAGTGTCAAGAATTAGCATTGCGTTCTCACAGCCAGAGGCTTCAACAACTGCATAAGCTTTATCAAAATCAGGTAAACCACTGTAAGGCATTGGTTCTACACCGATGATTAAATTACCAGCACGGCCACAAAGTTCTTTCAACTTTTGAGCAGTGTATTCAATAGAATAATTTTCCATTAAGCCACAATTGATATGACCCACTTCAAACAAACGACACATATGGAAACACATTTGTTCCTTATATTTTTGCTCGTAAGAACGTTTTTCTTCTGCCCATTGAACAATGTATTCAACTTCTGTTACTTTGATATCATATTTTGCTAGGATATCTAAAATAGCTTGGTCAGTTAAACCTTCATTTAAAGCATCTACGTAAGTTTCTGAACGAAGTCCAATTCCTTCATAACCTGCTTCTTTAGCCGCTTTAACACGATCCTCAAATAGGCAAGTGTCCCCTAAAGTCCAAGAACTAATAGTGATTGGTGATGTTGTTGACATGCTAAGTCCCCCTTGAAAGTTTGTTAAAAAGTTAACATTCATTTACAAATTCATTATAAGTTAAAAAAATCACAAAAACAAATTGATTTTTGTACGGGTTTTCATAGAAAAAATTTATATGTTGTGATAAGATAAATTTAGGATTATGAGGGGGATTTAGAATGAATCTACAGCATTTAAGGTATTTTATTACGTTAGCTAATTTAGAACACTATACAAAAGCAGCTAGACAATTACATATCACGCAACCAACACTTAGTCATGCTATTTCAATTATTGAAAGTGAATTAGGAGTGATTTTATTTGAGAAAAAAGGGCGAAACATCAGTTTAACAGAAAATGGTAAAGCTTTTGCCAAAAATATCCAAGAAGCTTTAAATTTAATTGATGATAGTGTTGCTACCTTACAAGCACAAACAATCAAATCATTTAATATCAATATTGCATTACTTAGGGTATTAAGTCATCGGGTGATTCCTAATTTAACACGGCAGTTCTTAACAGATAATCCTAACTCACCAGCTAATTTCATCTTCTATAATGATAGCGGGATGACTGAAGATTTATTAAGAGGCTTAATTGATGGTCGTTATGATTTAGCATTTTGTTCTAAAATTGGATTAAACCCACAAATAACTTATATACCAATTGCTGTTCAGGATATGGTAATTGTAGTTCCTAAAAATCACCAATTAGCTCAAAAAGAACATGTTTCTATCGCAGATACATTAGCCTATCCACAAATTTGGTTTTCAAAAAAGAGTGGTGTCCGACCAGTTGTTGAAAAATTATATCAAGACCAAATGGATCAGGTGAAAATTCAATTTGAAATTGAAGAAGATGAGACAATTGCTGGTTTGGTTGCACAAAACTTTGGTATTGCTATCCTACCCAAATTAGATTTTTTAAAAACATTAGACGTCGAAATAATTGAATTAGATGAACTAAAAAAATCACGCTACTATTATATGGCCTATTTAAACAATATCTCCCAACCCCCAGCAATCAAAGCCTTTATCAATTATGTCACCAACCAATATCAAATCGAACAAATGTCAAAATAAAACCCAAACAGTGAAGTGCACCCCAAAAGTTAGACAAACAATCTAACGAATAGTG
>CAACWI010000188.1_pt1 | contig 20332 bp, 20 predicted proteins | sample 2275591 | NCBI WGS metagenome assembly CAACWI01 (sample SAMEA5312452, study PRJEB27640) | indoor metagenome | biome: indoor environment; feature: uncontrolled; material: polymer tiles stone | place: Germany | collected 2014-07-07
CACTCTAATTTAATTTGGCAAGTCTTTTGCAAGTTTTTTTAACTATTACCAATTCAAATTAACATGTTCATTCATCTCTTTATAAGCAATATCAACTTTTTCTTGGGTAGCACTATCAATTTTTTTTCGATATTTACCACCCTTGATGAAATCTTCAAGAATTAAGGTGCGATAATTATATAATTCATAGCCATCTTTTCCAACAACACCCCGTTCTTTAGCTAATACCATTGTTGGGTGAGCAAGGACTGATTTAATAGTCGTCTTCTTACCTTTTTTATTGATTGTTACATCCATTAACAAACCACGTTCAGTCCAAATATCATCAACTGTCTCTAACCGTTGGTTTGAAATAAAGTTCCCCATTGAGTAAATGATAAACTTTTTCTCGTTTCCTTTTTTAATCACTTGAGCAGGCTCAACAACGTGAGGATGTCCTCCAAAAACAAGATCTGCTCCCCAATTAACCATATTTTGATATAATTCCTTTTGTTTGTCTGTTGGATGAAGTTGATATTCAACGCCATCTTGAGGCATTACAATTGTTATATCAGCTTTCTTTTCGGCTTCTTGAATATCTGCTTTAATTTTCTTTTCATCGAAATCGGACATGTGTTTTTCATATTCTGACTTTGTTAAGTTTGCGTCCATTCCGTTATATCCATAAGAATAACCTAAGATGGCAATTTTTATTCCATTAACCTTTTTAATTAGGAAATCTTCTTTTGAACGATTCTTACTATAGATACCAATGCTATCAATTCCTAACTTTTTAAAAGTATCTTTAGTATTAATTGCTCCGGCTAGGCCTGAGTCTAAAATATGATTATGAGCTAAATCAACCACGTCGTAACCGGTTGACTTAATGGCACTAGCAATTTCCTTGGGGGCATTAAAAAGTGGATAACCCGCTAGTGGATAGTCTGGACTGATGGTTCCTTCGAAGTCACCAATCGCTAAGTCCGCACTTTTGATATGGCCTTTGACAAACTCAAAGTAGGGGTTAAAATCATAATGACCATTGCTGGTTTCAGCACTCATATAGAGCCCGTCATGAATAAGAATATCACCGTTAGCTACAATCCGTGCTGTTTTCGTCACTTTGGATTGAGATTCCTTAGTAGCTGTTTGTGTATCGCCTTTGTGAAAACCAAGAAAGTCATATATCAAGGCAAAAACTAACGTGGAAACAATTGCCACTAAAACATAGTACATTATTTTACGGATTTTTTTATTTTCATTCATAACATCACCCCTTCTTCCCCTTAGTATATCATATTTGAAAGCCCTTTAATATAGAAAAAAGAATCCAAACAGTTGGATTCTTTTTATAAAATTGAGTCGATTAGATCTGTCATATCATCACTTGTTTGCTCTGGACCAATTTCAGAAACAATTATACCGGCTACTGCACGCGCCACTAATCCTTCGATGTCAAAGCGTTCTTCATATTTTTCAACATTCTTCAATTTCGGATTTGTCTTAGGACGGTCAGGTGCAAAAATTGTACAACAATCTTCAAATGGTTGAATTGAAATATCAAAGGTATCAATAGCTTGAGCTATATCGATGATTTCTAATTTATCCATAGTGACAACAGGACGAATTACCGGTGTTGTAGTTACGGCATTTATTGCTTGCATACTTTCCAAAGTTTGACTAGCTACTTGACCTAAACTTTCTCCATTAATAATTACTAAACCACTACGACTTTCACGAATAGCATCAGTAATACGCATCATGAAACGACGAGTTAATGTCATTAAGTAGGCTTCCGGAGCTTTATCCTTAATTTCTTCTTGAATTTCAGTAAATGGAACCTCGATAAATTGAATATTTCCACCAAATCTAACCAAACGACGTGTCAATTCTTGCGCTTTCTTCAAAGCACCTGGACTTGTATAAGGAGGACTAGCAAAATGAACAGCTTCAATTTCTACACCACGTTTCAATGCTAAGTAGCCTGCAACTGGTGAATCAATCCCACCGGATAGCATTAACATCCCTTTACCAGAAGTTCCAACAGGTAATCCGCCAGCACCTTTAATATCTTCATATGAGATATATGCTGCTTCATCTCGGATTTCAACTTTTAAATTAACATCTGGTTTTTTCATTTGGGCTTTAATATTAGGTAAAACTTCAAAAACAGCTCCACCAAGTATGCGATTTAATTCAGTACTGTCTAATTCAAAATTGTGATCGCTGCGCTTCCCAGAAATTTTAAATGTCATTTCTTCAAAGTAGAGGCCTGTCATAATTTGCTGAACGGTTTCAACCAAAACAGGTACACTTTTTTCTACTTTATACACTGGAGATAGACCTTGAATACCAAAAACTAATTTCAAAGCTTCAATCACTGGTTCATAGGGGGTGCCATTTAAGAAGACATGAGTTCTATCTCTGTCAGAATGGACTTTAATCTCTGGATAGATTGAAAGAACATCTTGTATATTGCGCTTTAATTTATTAATAAAGCGCATGCGATTTTTTCCTTTAGTAGACAACTCACCGTGTCTAACCATAATTTCTGAGTATTGCATTTTATCTTACTTTCTGTGTTTTATCATAAATCTGCTTAAAGATTGTTAAGAATTGTTCAACTTGTCCCATATCGTTATCGTCATCTAAACTAATTCGAACGGCCGTCTGAGCATCTTGCAAAGGCACTCCCATAGCAAGTAACGTTCCTGCTGGTTTGCCGGCCTTAGATGAACAGGCACTAGTAGTAGAAATATAAATCTCATGACTTTCAAAAGCATGGACCAAAACTTCTCCTCGTACTCCTTTAATCCCAAAAGTCAGGATGTTCGGTGCGAAGCCTTCTATACCTGAAAAAACAGTTACATCCTTATACGTTGATAAGGCTTCAAATAAGACTTGCTTCATAACTGATATCTTTTTCAAAGCACTTTCTTCACGTTCATTTAAAAGACGTAAAGCCCTAGCCATACTAGCAATAGCTGGTAGATTTTCAGTTGTCGAGCGTTGACCTTTTTCTTGTCCACCACCATTTAATAAGGGACTAAGTCGTTTGCCGGTCTTCATATAGAGGAAGCCAATGCCTCGAACAGCATGAAACTTATGTCCCGAAAATGATGCAAAATCGACACGGTCTGTTAAAAATTCTGAAGTTGGAATTTTACCGATTGCCTGAACAGCATCAACGTGAAAGGCAATGCCTGGCTTATCAGATAAAAGTTCTGAAATAGCTTTAATGGGTTGAATAGAACCAATTTCGTTATTAACCCCCATAACCGAAACAAGGATTGTATCAGGTTGAATTAAATTCGCTAGTTTCTCTACATCAACAAATCCATCCTTAGTGACCGGTGCAAATGAAATTGAAAAACCTTGGCTTTCCAACCATTTAGCACTTTCTTTAACCGCAGGGTGTTCAATATCAGAAACAATTATATGTTTGCCATAACTTGCTTTTTCAAAGGCTAAACCTTTAAGGGCCCAGTTATCACTTTCTGTACCCCCTGAAGTAAAGATGATTTCTTGCTCATTACATCCTAAAAGATCAGCTATTTGTTTACGTGAGGCTTGCAAAATACGACTAGCATTTGTTCCTAGTTTATGCAAGCTAGAGGGATTACCATAAATTTTACTGGCAACTTCCTGATAGGTTCTCAAAGCTTGAGGGTCAGGCATTGTAGTTGCAGCATTATCAAAATATATCATTTGTCACTTCCTATTATAATCAATCACTCTATTTTATCACAAATTAATTGAAATGCCAGAAGCATAATTTTTAAGAAAAATTATCGGCACCAATTTGTAGCTAAAAGGTAAGGTAAATGGTTGACTAAGTTTTTTTTGAAGCATATACTATTAAGTGAACTTTTTATTCAAAAGTTAATTGTAAGAATGAAATAAGGAATACTTATATATAAGGAGTAAGCATGTCATCAAATTATTCACGTAAAGCTAAAACGCCAAACAAAAAATCGGTCCCAGCAAAACACATCGTAACTGGCTTGTCAGCACTGCAAAAGACAATTGCCTTAGTCGGGGGGATTTTATCCATTATAGTCGCAACCATTACGATTATGCGTACCCTTCACCCTGAGGATACAAACAATAAAGATAATTCTGCAGATCATTCAAGTTCAACTATTGTTAAAATTATTGAAAAAGAGTCAAGCAAGCAATCAGACAATAGTCAAGAATCAACTGATCAAAGTTCAAGTCTTCCAAGTAGTTCAATCGAAACTGATACGTCCACAACTACTACAACTAATAATCCTGATAGTAATCAGTCATCATCATCTAGTCAAGAAACCGTTCCAAGTGATACCACAACAAGCACAAATACACAATAAATCGAAAGTCTGAGTGAATACTCAGGCTTGATTTTTGTCAAATTTTACCAAATATAAGGAAATAAAGATGACTATTCAAGAAGCACTCAATTGGATACATAGTTTTAAAGCATTTGGTCGAAAGGTTGATTTAGAACTGATGAACTGGTTGCTAAATCAACTGCATAACCCACAAAAAAAATTTCCAGCTATCCATGTTGTTGGAACGAATGGCAAAGGATCCGTAACTGCCTATCTACGCACCATCTTTTCTCAAGCAGGTTACAAGACTGGTAGTTTTACATCACCTTTTATTACCCGATTTAATGAACGGATTGCCATTAATGGACAAGATATATCAGACCAAGATTTAATCCAATGCGTTTTAATTTTAAAACCGCTTATTCAAGGTCTCCCATTAGAAACCAAATGGGATCGTCCAACTGAATTTGAAATTGTAACCTTACTGATGTTCATTTATTTTGCAGAAGTTAATCCGGTTGATCTGGCCATCATAGAAGCCGGCATTGGTGGAAAAAATGATGCGACAAATGTTTTTCAAGCCCTAGCTGTTGTCTGTCCCTCAATTAGCCTTGATCACCAAGAAAAATTGGGACAAACTTTGTCAAGCATTGCCCAACATAAAGCAGGTGTCTTAAAGGGACATGAGTTCTTGATTTTAGGGAAATTGGAATCCAGCGCAGCCAAAGTGTTTGAGGAACAAGCTCACAAAAACCAGAGCACCGTGTACTCCTTAGGCACAGCTTTTTCCATAAATTCTAACAGAGAGACATTTGATTTCCACTGGCAGAATCAATCGATCGAGCGTGTAAAGCTACAGCTTCTTGGCAAACACCAACAGGAAAATGCAAGTCTAGCAATCATGACAGCTTTGCTATTGCAAAAAGAATTTCCGAAATTAAATCCACAGGCATTCCCTCAAGCTTTGGCTGATGTTAGGTGGCCTGGTCGGACGGAATTTGTAACTTCAAACCTGATGTTGGATGGCGCACATAATCCTGACTCGGTAACAAAACTGAAGGATTTGCTAGTTACAAATTTCGATGACAGCAAAATTCATATTCTTTTTGCTGGCCTTCGTCGTAAGCCACTCCGCGAGCTTCTTGAAATTTTAAGCGAATTTGATGTTATAGTGACAACTTTTAATTTTTTCGAAGCTGAACAATTGGAAAACTATCCTGATCAGTTTCCAAGAATTAGTGATTTTAGAAATTGGATTGAATCCAGTAAATCAAGTGATGATTTATATGTCGTTACTGGCTCGCTCTACTTTATTTCAGAGGTAAGGGATTACATTCATTCAAATATTAAATAAAAGCTCTCCTGATGGAGAGCTTTTATTTATCTCATTGTCACAAATTCTTCTGCACCAGTTGGGTGAATTGCTACTGTGTTGTCAAAATCTGCCTTTGTCGCCCCCATCTTGATTGCAACTGCAAATCCTTGAATCATTTCATCAACTCCATAGCCGATACCATGAAGCCCAACAATTTTTTGATTTTCCCCTTGAGTAACTAACTTCATTTTGCACACCTGGCGATGGTCCGTTACGGCAGTGTACATTGAAGTAAATGAAGATTGATAAACCTTGATATCGTCTTCACCAAAAACTTCTATTGCCTCTTCTTCTGTCATGCCTACTGAACCAATTGCTGGATGGCTAAAAATAACTGTCGGAACATTGGTATAGTCTAACTTTTCATTTGGTTTGTCATTGAATAGACGTTCAGAGAGTCTTCTACCGGCAGCAACTGCAACCGGAGTAAGTGCAAGCTTACCATTGATATCACCTACTGCATAAATCCCTTGAACACTTGTATTTTCATATTCATCAGTTTTAATGTAGTTTTGCTCATCTAGTTCGACACCTGTATTTTCCAAGCCAAATCCTGTAACATTTGATTGACGCCCTATTGCCCAAATAACCCGATCAACTTCCAACTGGCTACCATCATTTTTAGTCAATAAAATTGAATTATCTTCTTGTTTTTGCAAACTTTGTACTTGCGTCTGTGTATGGAGTTGGATCTGCGTATTTGCCATTTCATCAATTAAACTTGCAACGATATCTTTATCAAAGCTTCTTAGTGGACGATCATGTCGAACAAGTAAATGAGTTTGTGACCCTAGAGCATTTAAGACACCTGCAATTTCTACAGCAATATAGCCTGCACCAATAACAGCTGTCCGTTTAGGAATATCATCCAAAGCAAAAAAACCATCAGAAGTAATTCCTAATTCTGCTCCAGGAACGTCTTGAGGAATAACCGGATGTCCACCAGTTGCAATCAGAATATGCGGAGCAGTATAGGTTTCATCTCCTGCTGTTATAGTATGGGCGTCAATGAAACTAGCATAGGCATTGATACGTTCCACTCCGTTTGATTCAAATCCTCTTTGATAGGACTGATGGATACGATCAATATAGGCTTGTCTATTAGCTTTTAATGTTGCAAAATTGAAGTCAACATTTTCTAAAGTATAACCATAATCTTTAGCATAGGTTTGGATTGTTTCTGCCACTTGAGCACCATACCACATCACTTTTTTAGGTACACATCCAAGATTTACACAGGTTCCCCCAATCTCTGAAGCTTCAATTAGCAATACTTTAGCACCATAAATAGCTGCACGATTAGCAGAAGCAATGCCTGCACTTCCGCCCCCAATTACTATATAATCATATTTTTTCATACATTTACCTTCATACTTTCTGATAATAATGTAACACATTTAAAAACTGGCCTCAAGAAATAAAATCGACAAAAAAACTTAGATTGAAAACAATCTAAGTTTTTAAGAGTATTAAAGTAAATCTTTAAGTGGTGTAAAGATGATGCGCTCCAAATCAGTTACATAAACTGATAATGCTTGTTGTGCATCAAAGTATGCTTTTAATAAGTCATTTGCTTCAATTTTTTGACTTAAACCTTGGATTTCAGCTTGTTCTTCTGGACTTGGCATTTGTCCAGTTTGCATCATATTTTGAATTTTTTCTTGCATTCCAACAAATTCATCAAACAATTGATTGGCTTGTTCATCTGCTTTTATTTCATCTTTAGCAGATTCTACTTTTTTATACTCAGGAAGAGCTCTTAAAGCTCTTTCAATTTTATTGGCATAGTCATAAATTTCTTGTGACATAAGATTTCTCCTTTGATCTTTTATGTTCATATCATATCATAAGATAATTACATCTGTCGCCTAATAACTGTCAACATAAGCTTTGTAATCAGCAAAAGCTTTTTTTAACTCAGTCATCGTATCAGATGAAAATTTTTCCAATAGTTCATTTGCTAAGACAGTAGCCACAACATGTTCCATTACCACACCAGCAGCCGGTAAAGCTGTTGGATCTGAGCGTTCAACCGTTGCTTTATACGGTTCATGGGTATCTATATCGACGGACATTAGAGGCTTGTACAAAGTTGGAATTGGCTTCATCACACCTTTGATGATTAAATCTTCGCCATTAGTTACACCTCCCTCAAATCCACCTAGATGGTTTGACTGACGGCTATAACCTTCTTCCATAGACCATTGAATGGGGTCCATCACTTCTGACCCTTTTAAATAGGCCATCTCAAATCCCATCCCAAACTCAACACCTTTAAATGCATTGATAGATAGAACTGCTTGTGCCATTTTCCCATCTAACTTTTTATCCCAATGAACATAAGAACCTAGACCAGCTGGAACACCTCGTACAATGGTCTCAACTACGCCACCAATGGTGTTGCCTTCTTTTTTGACTTGATCTATATAATCTCTAATTTCATTATCCTGAGCTTTATTGGTAATTGACAAGTCAGATTCCAAAGCAGCTTGCTGTAAATCAGAAAAAGTTAAGTTAAGAGGAACTTGGACCTCTTTGCCACCAAAAACAAGAACGTGGTTTAAAATAGCAATATCTAACTCTATGAGAATTTGTTTTGCGACAGCTCCAACGGCAACTCTCATCGTCGTTTCTCGAGCCGATGACCTCTCTAAAGCATCTCTTAAATCTGCGAAGCCATATTTAATACCACCTACCAAATCGGCGTGTCCTGGTCGAGGATGCTTAACTCGGCGTTTAGACTTTATCTTTCCGTCTACTTCTTGAACCGCCATAATATCGAGCCACTTCTGGTGATCTTTGTTAATAACAGTCAATGTAATAGGTGCCCCTGTCGTTTGTCCATGACGAACTCCTGATGAAATAATTACTTTATCATTTTCAATCGACATGCGAGCACCACGGCCATAACCACCTTGTCTACGTTTTAGTGATTGATTAATGATATTTTCGTTCAGATTTAATCCTGCCGGTACTCCTTCAATAATGGCAGTTAATTGACTACCATGTGATTCTCCTGCTGTTAAAAATCGCATTATTATCCTTTCATTAAAAAAGCACTATTTTAGTTTTCACTAGAATAATGCTCATTTTCATTAATTATCGGCTTCTAAAATTGCTTTTACTTTTTTCATATCTGTTAAAGAAACCTGACCTGGAGCACTGACATGGTCCATTGAAACAAAGGTCCAAGATGAACCAATGACGTCACCTGATAAACGGGACAGTCTTCCAAGTTTACCCATAGACATTGTTGCAAAGGTTTGTTCAGGATTTAATGCTTTAAATCCTCTAGTGTAGTTCATTAAGTCTAAAACATCTTGTTCACTTTTCGGCATAACAGCAATTTTTACTACCCGTGGAGCCAATTTTGTCATTTCTGAAAATGATTCCATTAAATTCTCAGGCGTTTCTTCAAAATTATGATAAGACAAAACTAAATTTGGAAATTCAAGCAATTGATTGAAGACATCTTTGTGTGAAAAATACTCAAAGTCAATAAAGTCTGGATTATAAATAGCATTAACTTCTTTAATTAAGTCAATGTATTCTTGATTTTCAAGTTCAATTCTCCCCCCTTCACGATTAGTTCGTAAAGTGAAAATAATTTCACGTCCTGAAAATTTTTCAAAAATAGCTGGTGCAACAGTCATAATATCTTCCTTAGGAAGATAATCTGCTCGCCATTCAATTAAATCTACACCATCATATTTAGAGACGTCAATTTCACGCGCCTCTTCAAAACTACTTGGCATTATCGGAGCTACTAATTTCATTATCGTACCTTTATTGTAAATACCTTTAAATAATTACTTCTTTCGTCTGATTGGTTTATTGTAAAATCTTTGGGTAATTGTTGCAAACTCATCGATTGTGGTTTCCGATTTCCAAACCCTTTAAGGAGCTGTTTTTTAAATTGTTCTACAGTTAGGTTAGATGCATTTGTAGAAGCAATAATCTGTCCTTCGGGGTTTAAAATTTCCAATGCTTCAGCGATTAACTTATGATAATCTTTAGAAACGGAAAATGTATGTTTTTTATTTCTAGCAAAACTGGGTGGATCAATAACTATTATATCAAAACTTAAGCCTTTACGCTTAGCATATTTAAAATAGTCAAAAACATCCATCACTATCAGATGATGGTTACTTGTATCAATTTGGTTTGCTTTAAAATGGGCTTGTGATAGTTCACGAGAGCGTTTTGCTAAGTCAACAGAAGTTGTTTCTCTCGCGCCACCAATAGCTGCTGCGACGGAAAATGCTGCTGTATAAGAAAACATGTTTAGTAGAGTTTTACCACTTGCCTGGCCACTTGCTAAAGCATTTCTGACATCATGTTGGTCTAAAAAAATACCTGTCATTAATCCATCATTTAAAAATACTTCATAATTGACAGAGTTTTCTTTAACAATAAAAGTTTCTGGTGCAACTTCACCAAACAAATGGGCAGATTCGAAGTCTAAACCTTTAAATCTAATTTTTTCATAGGCACCTTTTATATCCGGGAAAACAGATTTAAATGCATCAATTATCATTTTTTTGTGCTTGAACACAAAAGTATTGTACCAAGAAAAAAGTGCATAGTCGCCATAGATGTCAATCGTTAGGCCACCAAAATGGTCTCCTTCTTGATTAAAAACACGGTAAGCAGTTGTCCTATCTGTTTTAGTATAGTTTGACCGCTTTTCTTTAGCTTTTTTAAACAACTTTTCAAAGAAAGGTATACTTAACTGATCTATATTTTTCCCAATAAACCAACCAATGCCTTTATTTTGTTTAGAAAGATAAGCAGTTCCAATTTGCCTATTTGATTTACCAAATAGGCTAACTAGTTGATCGAGTTGATCGAGTTGATCAAAGTCCCTTTCATCAAGCAATTGAACCCCAGATGATAACTTCTTTTCAACAAAAGAATTAATATAGAGTTTGTTCATAATCTATATTATAACAAATTATAAGTAAAATTCATACTAAATTTGAACTTATGGTGAGCACAAGCCCCTATTTTTTGATATAATTTAATTTGGGATTTTTGTGCTCGATAAAATTTGCGACACAAACTTCTGAATGACAGAACTCATTAAAAATAATATTACACATTCCTAGTCCGTTAATATTTTAAAAAATGACGAGCTAAAAACTATTTTCTTAATTTAAACTTTAAGTTAGTTTTTAGTTAACATCGTTATACTTTAACATATTAACCCTTCATAACTTGGAAAATAAACGAGGATGTTCTTACTGTGAATCGATTAAAAAAACGTTTATCAAACTTAATTAACACACGACTAGGATTTATAATTATCCTAGTTACTATTTATTGGTTCAAAACAATTTGGGCCTATCACTTCGACTTTAGTCTTGAACTAGGTAATCTTTACCAAGTTCTTCTATCTTTAATTAATCCAATACCATTTGCCTTACTATTATTAGGTTGCTCCTTATATATCAGAAATACTAAGGCTTTTTATATTGTAAGTTGGATAATTTATATCATTTTAAACTTACTGTTAATTTCAAATTCAATTTATTATCGTGAATTCTCAGATTTCATAACAGTAAGCGCCATGCTTGCTTCAAGTAAAGTTTCAGCCGGTTTAGGCGATTCTGCTGTTAATCTGGTCCGAATTTGGGATATCATTTTTATTATCGACTTTATTATTTTAGGATATCTCTTTGCAAGAAAAAGAATTACACTTGATCATCGACCATTTAATAAACGTGCATCATTTGCAATTACTGCACTTTCCTTACTTTTTGCTTCTATCAATTTATTTATGGCTGAAATTGATCGCCCAGAACTTCTAACACGTGGTTTTTCAAATACATATGTAGTTAGGGCATTAGGTTTACCAGCATTTACTGCTTATAGTGGTAACCAAACTTATCAGGCTCAAAAAGAAAGAAATGGGGCTACTGCAAACGAATTAATTGACGTTAAATCTTACGTTAAAGAACATTATGCTGCTCCAGATTCAAAATATTACGGAATCGCCAAGGGCAAAAATGTTATTGTTCTTCACTTGGAGAGCTTCCAACAATTTATAATTGATTATAAACTCCAAGCAGATGGAAAAGAATATGAAGTTACACCATTTTTAAATTCTTTATATCATTCAAACTCAACCCTAGCCTTTTCTAATTTTTTCCATCAAGTCAAAGCTGGGAAAACTTCGGATGCAGAGACAATGATGGAAAATTCATTATTTGGTTTAAATAGTGGTTCCTTTATGGTTAACTATGGTGGCGACAATACTCAGTTTTCTGCACCTACTATTTTAAATCAAAATGGCGGCTACTCAAGTGCTGTTTTCCACGGAAATGTTGGAACTTTTTGGAATCGAAATAATGCTTATAAGCAGTGGGGCTATAACTACTTCTTTGATTCTAGTTATTTCCAAAAGCAAGATAAAAATAACTCCTTCCAGTATGGCCTTAATGATAAATATATGTTTAAAGATTCCATACGCTATCTAGAAAGAATGCAACAACCTTTCTATACTAAATTTATTACAGTAAGTAATCATTACCCATATACTAGTTTAAAAGGTGAAGAACAAGAAGAAGGATTCCCATTAGCTAATACTGATGATGAAACTATCAACGGCTATTTTGCAACAGCAAATTACTTAGATGCTTCAATAAAATCCTTCTTTGATTATCTGAAAGCCTCTGGTTTATATGATAATTCAATTATCGTTATGTATGGTGACCACTATGGTATTTCAAATTCACGTAATACTAGCTTAGCTGAATTACTTGGTAAAGACCCTCAGACTTGGTCAGAATATGATAATGCAATGCTTCAACGAGTCCCTTATATGATTCATATCCCAGGATATAAAGAAGGTGGCATAAAAGAAACCTTTGGTGGTGAAATTGATGCCTTACCAACTTTATTACATATTTTAGGAGTTAACACAAGTAATTATGTCCTATTAGGACAAGATTTATTATCTCCTCAAAACAAGCAAATTGTTGCCCAAAGGACTAGCGGTACTTATATGACACCTGACTTTACAAACTATAGTGGTCGATTATATGACACCAAAACTGGTGCTGAAATTACCAATCCGGATCAGGCAACAATAGAAAAGACTAAATTAATCAGAGAAGCTATCACTAATCAATTAACTGCTAGTGATACTGTCCAAACTGGTGATTTGTTACGTTTTGATCAAGATAATGGTTTAAAACAAGTTGATGCAACTAAATTTATCTATACAAAACAGCTTAAACAAATGAAAGCACTCGAAAAGAAATTAGGAAATAAATCAACTAGTTTATATGATAAACGAGATCAGAAGACTACACGTGATTTATTTAAGGCTCCTTCATATCTAGATTTATACCCTGACGGTGGAGGAAAAGAAATTTCATCCTCTAGTTCTTCTTCCAGCGAAGAGCAAGGAGATAAAAAAGATAATAATGAGTCTAAAACAAAAACAGAATGATGCTAGTCATCATTCTGTTTTTTATATACAAAAAACAAACTAATGACTAGCATTAGTTTGTTAAGTAATTATTTACCAAGTTTGTTTTTTGCAGCGTCTGCAAGTGCTGTAAAGCCAGCAGCATCATGAACTGCTAAGTCAGCAAGCATTTTACGGTTAACTTCAATTTCAGCAAGTTTCAAACCATGCATTAATTGTGAGTAAGACAAACCATTCATACGAGCAGCTGCGTTGATACGTGTAATCCACAATTTACGGAAGTCACGTTTCTTTTGACGACGGTCACGGTATGCATAGTAATAAGAATTCATTACTTGTTCTTTTGCAGTACGGAACAAGATATGTTTTGCTCCATAGTAACCTTTTGCTAATTTTAATACACGTTTACGACGTTTACGTGCAACAACTCCACCTTTAACACGAGCCATTTATATTTCCTCCAAATAATTCTAATAAATCTAGTAAATGCTATAGGGTATCTTATTTAAGACCTGTAAGCATTGCTTTAATACGTTTGAAATCTCCTGAACTTACCATTGTAGCTTTACGAAGATGACGACGTTGTTTTTTAGTTTTTCCGTGGAAACGGTGTGAAGTGAAGGCGCGGAAGCGTTTCAAACCACCAGAACCTGTACGTTTAAAACGTTTAGCTGATGCGCGGTGAGTTTTTTGTTTTGGCATTTTAGTATTCTCCTCTTAACTTAGTATATAACAATGACAATTATTTCTTGTCGGTAATTGGTGCAAGTTGCATAAACATTTGGCGACCATCCATTTTTGCTCTTTGCTCAATAATAGAAATATCTTGAGTTGCTTCAGCAAATTCAGCTAGAACCTTTGCACCAATCTCTTTATGAGTAATCATACGCCCTTTAAAGCGGATAGAAACTTTAACCTTATTTCCTTTTTCAAGAAATTTACGACCATTACGAAGTTTTGTTTCAAAGTCTCCCTTATCAATAACAGGACTTAAACGCACTTCTTTAACAGTCACAACGCTTTGTTTTTTACGTTGTTCTTTCTGTTTCTTTTGATACTCAAATTTGAACTTTCCATAGTCCATAATCTTGGCAACCGGAGGAACAGCTTGTGGCTGGATTAAAACCAAATCAACATTTAAAGAATCAGCAAGTGCTTGAGCTTCTGATAATGTTTTAATACCTAATTGTTCACCTTCTAGACCAACTAGACGAACTTCACGAACGCGAATTTCATCATTAATGAATAGATCTTTTTTAGCTATGATCTTCACCTCTTTATTTTTTTAGAGAAAAACGAAAACGAGCCTGATAAATCAGGCCCGCACACATTTATATCCTATTGGATTTGACATGTTGGGCCAGACAACCTAAGTCGCAAGGCGAGAAGCTCTCACTTCTGCTTTTCTCATTGTTACTATAATACCATAGTAACTATTGCATGTCAATCATTTTTTTTGCTTTTTCTTCAATAAATTTTACAACACCCGATATATCAATCCCCGTTGTATCAAAAACAATAGCATCTTCTGCCGCTTTAAGAGGAGAAACTTTACGGTGACTATCTTTATAATCTCTTGCTTCAATTTCTTGTTTTAAGAGTTCTAAGTCAGTTTCGATACCTTTTTCAATATTTTCTTTGTATCTTCTTTGTGCACGTTCATCCACTGAAGCAATCAAAAATATTTTTAATTCTGCATCAGGTAAAACTACTGTTCCAATATCACGACCATCCATGATAATTGATCCAGTTTCAGCAATACGTCTTTGTTGCCTAACTAATTCTTCTCGTATTTCTGGAATAGCTGATACCCAAGAGACATTATTTGTGACATCATTTTGTCTAATCTCCAATGTAACGTCTTGATCACCAAGAAATACTTTTTGACTTCCGTCACTTGCTTTCTTAAATGAAATAGGTGTTTGAGCAAGATTATCTAATATGTCTTGAACATCATGCTCAGTGTATTTATTTTTTAATGCGATATATGTCGCTGAGCGATACATAGCACCAGTGTCCAAATAAGTGTAGCCAAGATCTTTTGCAATAATCTTGGCTACAGTACTTTTTCCACTTGAAGCTGGACCATCAATCGCTATTTTAATGGCTTTCATAAATTCCTCTTCAACTACTTGATAATAACTGCATCTCCAGGGTTAGCATACCAATACCCTTGAGTCATATGGTCTGGATTAAGTGCTTGTAATTCTTCAACACTAATTCCAGCTCTTCCTGCGATGGAAGCTACACCCTCACCTGGTTGAACAACAATTGTTTGTCCTTCAGCACTTGAACTTGAAGAACTAGAACTGTCATCAGTACTTGTACCAGATGCTTCATCATTACTTGTAGCTTTACTTGAATCTTTAGTATTTGTTGTTTTGTTTTTATTGTCAGATTTTTTTGAAGCCTTTGAAGAAGAAGCCCCATAAAATCCAATAGTATCATTTTGTTTATTACCACCACTGTTTGAAGTGTAGAAAAAAATGAATAAAATAGCTACAATAATAACAAAGAACACACTCAAGAGTGCTGTTAACCACGGTGTACTAAGAAGTGCACTCCTCGCATGTCGTGTCCTGGATTCTCTCGAATCTTTTACAATTTTTTCTTCCCATGGTTCTTTAGCCATGTTTCTCCCCCTTGTTAAATTAACAAATTCATATTAGAATAATACTATGAAAGTATCTATTATTCCAGAAAAATGCATTGCCTGTGGGCTCTGCCAAACCTATTCAAGCCTCTTTGACTATCAAGATGATGGAATCGTTAAATTCTCAGATTCACAAAACTTAAGTCAAAATATCGACCCTACAGATCAAGACGCTATCTTAGCAGTCAAATCTTGCCCTACCAAAGCCCTTACAATCCAGTAAGAGGCTTTTTATCTTTTTTATAAATTTCGAAATAATCTAAATTTACCAAATTATCAACAAGAACGACTTCACCTCTAAATTTAGGATTAATTGCCAAGGCATCTAAAAAATATTTTTTAGGCCATTTTCGCATATAAAACAGGTGTTTTTTTCCTTTTGCAAAAATTGTAATAGTTGATTTAGTAACTTCAATTTTTCTGATATCTTTAATTTTAATCCGACGAGGACCAAAAAATTTCAAAGAAACGATTTTTATAATTCCTCGTTTTTCATCAATAATAAAATACCGTTGAAGACCAATACCAACTAGGATAATAAAGATAGCAAATAGGACAAAGACTTGACTGGGAATATCTGTCCGCTCATATAAGAGAGACAGTCCTATAAATATAGGAACAAAAGCAATTGACCAATAAATGATGGAAAAAGATAACTCAGGTTGCCAATGGTAACGAATTTTACCAAATATTTTTATCATTTGTCCCCTCCATTTTTACAGTCACTTAAGCCTCTTGAACAATGCCGATGATAACATCTACTGCTTGTTCCATAGTTTGAAGACTAACAAATTCAAAACGACCATGCATATTTTCGCCACCGGCAAAGATGTTTGGTGTTGGAATTCCCATAAAGGAAATTTTAGACCCATCAGTACCCCCACGAATTGGCTCAATAATCGGTTTAATAGAAAGATTCTCCATAACTGATTTAGCAATCGTAATTGGTGTCATATCTTTTTCAATGACTTTTTTCATATTGTAATACTGATCTGACAAGGTAACAAGCACGCGCTCAGCACCAAGTTCTTGGTTCATTCTATCAGCAATAGCTTGAACTTCAGCTTTTCTCGCTTCAAAGGCTTGGTCCTCAAAATCACGAATGATATAAGAGCTTTCCGCTTCTTCTACACTGCCTGACATACCATGTAAATGATAGAAGCCTTGGTAGCCATCAGTTTTTTCAGGTCTATCTGCCTCTGGCAATTGATTATGAAAATCAATCGCCAATTGCATAGCGTTAACCATTTGCCCTTTAGCAGTACCAGGATGGACGTTACGGCCCATAAATTTAAGCTCTAGAGCTGCCGCACTGAAGGTTTCATATTGCAATTCACCAAGTGGACCACCATCGACTGTATAAGCAAAATCAACGTCAAAGTCTTCGACATCAAACTTGTCAGCTCCAACACCGATTTCTTCGTCTGGCCCAAAGGCTACACGAATTTCACAGTGTTCGATTTTTGGATTAGCAACTAAATACTCTATTGCTGTCATAATTTCAGCAATCCCAGATTTATCATCTGAGCCAAGTAAAGTAGTACCATCAGTTGTAATCAAGGTTTGTCCAAGATATTTATTTAAATTAGGAAACTCTTCTGGAACAAGTGAATAGCCTGATTGACCAAGTTCAATCTTACCACCCTGATAATTTTCAATAATCTGCGGGCTAACATTCTCTGCATTAAAATCAGCAGTATCCATATGAGCAATAAAACCAATTTTACGTGTTAATGTAGCACTATTTGCTGGTAATGTTCCAATTAAATAACCATTTTCTTTAATATAATGAACATTACTTAAACCAATTGCTTCCATTTCTGGTTGCAAAATATTCAATGCAAAAGCAACTTGACTTTCAGTACTTGGTGTAGTTGTTGAGTCAGGATTACTTCGCGTATTTTCTTTGACATATTTTATAAATCTGTCTAACAAAGTTTGATATTGCATAATTCACCTCATAACTTAATCAATAACATTATAACACAGAAAGGCTTAAAAAACTCTTCTTTCAGATGATTTTTAAGCCTTTTCATTATACTAAATTGTGTAAGTCTTATAGTAGGATAAAATTCCAGAAACAATTCCCTGTGCTAGTTTTTCTTGATAAGCACTTGAGTTAATTCTTTGGAACTCTGTCGGATTTGACATGTAACCTAGTTCAAGAAGCACAGCTGGGGCTGTTGTTTCCCTTAAGACAGCAAATGTGTTCCTAAGTACGCCATTGTTTTTCGCGCCAGTATTTGACACAGTAGCAGCTTGAATGGCATTAGCCAACATTGAGCTACGAGTTAGTCGTTCAGCATCATTATGGAAAGTTTCGTTAATTTTTGATGGGTACTCTGGATAGTACTCATAGTAATATGTTTCAATACCATTTGCTGTGCTCGCTGTCGAAGCATTAAAGTGCATGCTGACAAAAAGGTCAGATAATGAGTTATTTGCTTTTTCTGAACGAGGTAATAGATCCATATAGCTATCATCTGTTCTCGTTAAGACAACCTTATATCCTGCAGCCTCTAACTTCGTTTTCACTAAATTCTGCATTGCAAGGTTCAAGGTTTTCTCTGTTTGGTTGAAATAGCTCGCGCCTGGATCATAACCTCCATGCCCAGCATCAAGATAGACAACTTTATTAATAATGGCATAATTTACCTGTGAAGCTGATTTCCCGGTACTTTCAAAGTAATATTGACCTAGGTTAAATCCACTTCTTGTATTATCACTAAAATCGATGTAAGTATGAACTGTATAGTTGCCGGCTAAAAATTGATGTAGTGCCTCATTGACCTGAATGCTAGCTGTTTGATTAAGTAAATCAGTCGTTTGATACCAATGTATATTGGATTGGTCAGATAAGGACCAAGCAGCTACACTAACTTTTTTAATTGTTTTTGTACCACCTTGAACATCGACTGTTAAGATCCCTTTATCTGCTTGGTAATTTGATACAGTAACTTTTGGTTGAATAATAACTGGTTGAATTACTTCTTTAGATATTTTAAAACTACCAAGATTAGTACCAACTTTACTTCCATCGGTATAATTAGTATAGACATGAACAATATAATTATCAGAAGTATTGCTGTGGTTGGCAATGTCAATCAATTGACTTGTGCTATTATTGGAAATTTGAGGCTTATACCATTTTAAATCATCTTGACCAGCTGATTCCGACCATACCGCCATCGAAACACTCGAAATAGTTTTAGTCTGACTAGTACCAACCACATTTACAGTGAAACTAGTTTTGGTCTCTTGATAGTTAGTTACCGAAACAGTTGCATTAGGTTTCGTTTCAACATTACTAAAAGTAGTCGTCAACAAGCCAATTTGACCACCAGTAATTGTACTTTGACCATAAATATGGATTTTGTATAATCCTTTTTCATTATTATGATTTGCAATGTTTACTAATACTTGGTAATTACCAGTTGCTACTTTACTAGCTTTATACCACTTGAGGTCATCTTGACCATTTTGATCAGTCCATACAGGAATAGAAACACTTGTAATGGTATCTGGTACGTTATTAACATTAATTGTAAAGCTCGATGGACTAGTTTGCGTAATTTGACTTGTTACTTGTGGTTTCAATAATGTCACTTCTAAGGTAGTAATCCCTTTCATGACACCATTTGATTTTTGATAAGCATGGATATGATAGCTGCCAAATTCTTTATGTCGAGAAAAATCAACATAAGCTGCTCCTTGAGCAGAAGCTGTATACCACACTAAATCATTTTGATTATTAACATCACCCCATACAGCATATAGTATGGAAGCATCTGTTGGAATTGGTTGGTTATAAGTAATCGATATGCCTTTATCATCAGCTGTGGCGGTTACAGGACTTGTAGTTGTTGCCGCCATTGTTACTGATGCCATTTGTTTTTCTGGAGCACTAATTTCTTCAGATAAAGAAGCCACTTGATTTACTTCATCTGCTGTGACAGTTGAAGCAATATCAGTACTCTCATTAGTTTGAATATTTGCTTCAGTTGAACTAAGCACAACTGACTGACTAGTTATAGTTGTACTTGTTGTTTGGCTAAGATTTAATTCAGAAACAGGAACCTCAGCTGTTACAGATACATCTGATGAAGAAATCTCTTGATTTGGTACACTAGTTCCTGTACCTACTATGCTGTTAGTTTCTTGAGTTAATCCAGAATCAGTAGATACTGGTGTGGTATTATTAATATTTGTAGTTGTTGTAGTAGACGGTGTATTAGGCTCTACCAAGACATCTTCTGCCAAGACATTCTTTTGTACAAAAAGCATGCTTAAAACAAAAGGTGCTATTAAAAATATGTTGTTTTTAAGTTTCAAAATGGTAACCGACCTTCAATTTAATATTTAAATAATTATAACATTAATTCATATATGCTTCAAACTGACTAACCTAAAAAAGCAATCCTAGTTCTACTGTCGAACATAGGATTACTTGTAGTTTATTTGCTATTTTTAAAAATAAATAATTTACTGAAAACGTAATTTAGAGCAATGACTAGCACTTGACCAATGATTGTCTCAACAGCATTAACAAGACTGATATTATGATTAACAAATTGACCAAT